>JGI24710J26742_10000897_pt1 | contig 27922 bp, 31 predicted proteins | sample BioPla2DNA2_FD_26742 | JGI IMG/M metagenome (IMG submission 26742)
TGTGGTTTATATACATATTGTACCATGTAATCAAGTAAAAAAATAGTATTAGGAAAGTATTTACAACTATTATCTTTTAATTGCTAATTGCAATATCAAGGACTTTTTCAGCAGCTTCTCCCAGAGCTGCTCCTCCACTCTTTAGTGTCAGCCCAAACAGGAACGTAAACACAGCGAACACGACAATGTGCGCCGCCCGCCGCAGTTTTCCGTTCAAGTCATTGATATCATTATCGAGAAAACGAAGATGCTCTGCCAACTCCCGGCTTGCCCTGCCCGTGTGTTCTCCGTCCTGATGAGAAAGGTAAGTCATGAAAAGGAACCAGAGAATCGTGGAAATCAGAGATATATAAAACGCCAATATGCTTTACCTCCTGGTATTGATGCGTATCATTCTACCATAGAATTCTGCACATAGCCAGTATCTGATTATGCGGCACAACAAATAGTCTGGACATCACACAAAACTCATTTGCTCTGAACCTTGATTCCTCACCGGCTCCATCTTCTCTTTCACTTTCTCCGGCGCATCGATCAGGCCGAACCGATAGAACAATGCGTAGATGTAGGTCACGCCCCGGATATCACCGAGGGCCTTCGGACGGTCAACTACAGAGCCAATACTCGGTATATTATGAAAGGCCAGCAGAACGGAACTCCAAGCCAAACTCTTGCTGTTTTCTCGCCGGTCGATGAACAGCTCCTTCGTATAGCTTCCCCCTCTTCCCTTCTTCAGACTGTACGAGAATACCAGCCCGGAATAGGTGCGGAACTTGTAACCCTGGAACTCAATTACCGCCGCCCATAGAGCTTCCTCGCTCTGTTCATTCAATAGTGTCTCCAGCACCTTATTCCGCTTCCTCATACGGCGAATACGCTCCGCACCGACACTCAGATTTTTATTATCTGTTTCAGCCGGAAAATACACGCACTTCTCATAAGGCAGATACGAAGTGACAGAGGATTTGGAGAGATTAAGTTCCTGCATCGTCGCTGCGATAGCCTCTGTGTGTGACAGACCAGCCTTCCTGTGAGTACCGAAGACCTTCTGAACCTGATCGGCGGCATCAGATTTATACACACCGGCAGTAATCAGCAGCTTACGAACCTTGATGGGATTGAGGTCAAGCTCGTTCGCTATCGTCTGGAGGGACGGATGGTCAGCGGTACTGTAGAGAGCCACAGCTGCGTCCATCTGATTCTGAAGGATGGCACTTGGGTTATAGTCCGGCTTTGACTTCTTTCGACCGCCACCGGGTTTTCTCGCCATCACAGCGCCCCCTTTATCCTTATTTTCGTTACAATCTATATATTCCACACACTGCCCTTTTTCGGTTTCGTGTTTTTTATTTCCGTTACAAACTATATTCGCACTCCCACAGAAAGTCGTGTGTACGATATTTTTTGAAATATTTTCCACACGGCTTATTTTCAAACAATTACTTCAACTTCTCCAGAATCTCAGCCGCACTTACACCATCGGCCATCAGCTTCTGAATCGTCTCTTCCAGTTCAGCCTTCTGTGCTTCCTGCGCAGCCTTGGCATCGGCTTCCGCTTTCTGTGTTTCCAGCTTGGAGAGCTCAGTATCCAGCTTCTTCAGCTCGGCCTTCTTCTCCTTCAGCTCAGACTTCAGATTGTTCACGTTTTCTTCCAGCGCAGCGATATCGGAAACGAGAGCATCTTTGGCTGCTGCTTTCTCAGCAATGAGAGAGGTGAAGTCGGTGGTAGGGATGGATGAGGTTTTTGCTTTGTTCTTTGATCCCTTGGGACGCGGCATAATGAACACACTCCTATTTGAAATTTTATGTGTATTAAGTATATAGCGGGAACCGGCAGAAATCAAGTATCAGCTTCGTTTTCTAAATGTCACTGCATTCCTTTTGCCGCCTTTATCGGACAAACCTTGACACACTGGTAACACCGAACACACTTGCTTTCATCAATCTGCGGGTACTCAAAGCCCTCTTCATCCTCAACCATAGAGATAGCCTCTTTAGGACAAATCGCATAACAGGCCGTACAACCACAGCATTCTTCTTTTCTTTTATATAGAATCGGAACCTCTTTCATTTCAGTCATCCTATCAACTTCCTCTTAATCTTTTCTAGTCCACGTTTGAACTTGTTTATTAAACCTGCTCCGGCATATTTCTTTGCAATAAAGTCAAAACTCCTATTTGAGAAATCAGCCCAGAATAACGCTCTATTCTCCGGCTCAGGAAACGGCGCTCTCAATGGTGGCTGCATACTGTCTTCCAACTTTGTTTCTTTCCATATGACAGCCTCTTTTACCTTTTCAAAGGAATACTACTACTTAGTGAGTACCCCCCTATATGGCAGGTACGAGGTAACGGAGGCTTTGGAGAGTTGAAGAGTAGAGGATGTTGAGAGGATGGCGGTTTTGTAGTCTTGTGTTTCTCGGTATTCTTCAAAAGTGTTTTTTACTTTCTCCGCCACTTCAGATTCATACACACCAGCCGTGATGAGCAGTTTCCGTACCTTGATGGGGTTTAGAGCCAACGCATCTGCGATGGACTGGAGGGACATCTCAGAATCATAAAGCGCCACAGCACTTTCCATCTGCTCTTTCAGGTTCTTCCCGGCATCGTACTCCGGCTTCAGCTTCTTCCGACCACCGCCTGGTTTTCTTGTTTTCTTCATTTTACTCATGCAGCTCCAACGGCAGTCCGTCCGGGTCATGGAAAAAAGTCATCTTTTTGCCAGTGTAATCATCCACACGGATTGGCTCACATTCAATCCCTACCTCCGTCAGCTCATTCACCGTCTGCTCCACGCTGTCTACGCAGAACGCAAGATGACGCAGACCACAGGCCTCCGGCCGATTTACACGCTTCGGCGGGTTTTCCTCAGCGAAAATCTCCAGCTCCGTATGTTCATTGACACGAAGATCCAGCTTCCAGTCCTTACGCTCTGGACGATAGTTCTCTCTGATAACAGAGAATCCCAGCTTGTTCACATAGAAATCCTTTGCAGCTTCGTAATCAGATACGATAATTGCGATGTGGTGTATTTTAGATAAGTTCATTTTGTGTCACACTCCATTTCTTTAAATTTTATTCTTCTTTTATTTTCGTTACAAACTATACGGCAACCTTCAAAAATTACCGTGCGAACTCCTGGAGTTCAGTTTGTCCACACGGCATTTATTTTTTTCTTGGGTTCTTGTTTATTTCAGCTTTTCCAGAATCTCGTCTGCACTCATCCCGCTGGCCAGTAGCTTCTTAACCACGCTCTCGGCTTCAGCCTTCTTAGCTTCTTCAGCGGCCTTAGCATCTGCCTTTGCCTTCTTCGATTCCAGGGATGCCACTTCTTTTTCGGCCTTCTTCAGAGCAGTCTTCTTCTCTTTCAGTGTATTCTTCTGCTCTTCAATCGCTTTCTGGATGGATGCGATCTCGGTATTCAGAGACGCAATAGTCTCCTGCTTTTCTGCGATCTGGGATGCGTAGTCTTTGGTGATATTAGTTTTGGGATGTTTTTGCTGCCTTTCGTTCTGGGCATGGTGATAACCTCTTTCCTTTTTTAGTGGTTTAAGTATAGCACTGTGTTGGGGTGAGGGCGACCTTACTTCTTGCCTGAAATTTTTTTCTTCTCGCCCTACGATATCATCTTTTTTACAGTATTGGCCTGTGTATATTGTAGCATTGCTTTCATTCCTTCATCAACGCCACCTCCACCAGTTGCTTTTGAACCGCCACCTATGTTTGACATCTGAGCCATTCTTTTTGCCCCACCATGCAATTTATCCATCGGCGTACCGGTACTAGCTGTGGTTTTGTTAAGCCCATCTACTATTTGCTTTCCTCTTTGGTTAAGAATATTATCTGCTGTCCTTTCCAAAGAAGCATTACTTCTTGAAATTGCTTGTGTATTTTTCTGTTTTCTTTGAAACAGTGACAAGATTCCCATAATACACACCCCCTATTCTTTTGGGTAGTATGATTCATTTTCGACTATCTTTACTCACATCTCAGCCAATCATAAGATCGTTGCCTGCTGCTCACCACGGAGAGGTGTGCGATATTATTCCGAGCAGCGTACTGTGGGACGACTCCCACAGTTCTTATTAAACCACATTGGTATGTTCCTGACAAGAGGATTATCTTCTTGTCAATTCAGTTAATCCAAACAACTTACGCATCACAGAGAACTTGCCAAATACAATCGTAAATAGCAGCGGTATTCCCACGCCAATAAAAATGAATCCACCTCTTCCATATCCTAAACTATCTTTCCAATAATTCAGTGGGATATGTAGGAACATGATTGGAATCGTTGCTCTTCCACACAATGCAAAAAAGTCAATGATTCTTTTAAGCACCTTTATTTTTCCTATCCGATGAACTACCCTTGCCAGCACAACCCCAAAAGCACATGGGATTAAAATAGCACTAATCAGTTCCTTATAATATGCCGGCTTCATATCAAAGTAATAAAAACAACTATCACCCCGGTAGTTAGCCCAGCAGAAGATACTCAATAATAGCGCAATTAATCCTGCTCCTATATCTAACTTCACGGTGTCTTCTTTCAATAGCTTTTTAATCTTATCTTTATAGAAGAATCCAATTCCGATATACACCAAAGCCATCAATGCTACATCAAGATTCCATGGTACGCCGGGTGATTGAAGTAAATGTATCTTGTCCATAAGATGGGACTCGATTACAGCCATGCCCCCCCCCGCTAAAATCAGACATTTTACTGTCTTTTCTGAGAAGTGCTTTAAAAGTGCCGCAAACACAAACAGCGCAAACAGAAAGCAGGTCACATACCAATATACTCCTGAAACTGCTCGACCACCCCATATTGCTCTGACAATTGAGCCAAAAGAATAATCTTCTCGCATAAAAAACAAATCCAAAAGCAGATATATACCATATGGCACAAGCAAAGTGACTGTTTTCCTTTTCAAATAGCTCTTTGATATCAGTTTTTCTTTTTGAAGAAAAACTCCGGATAAAACAAAGAACAACGGCATATGAAAGAGAAAGATTATGTCATGAATGGTGTCTCGTTGAAAATGCCCGACTACGACAAAAACAATTAGCAAGCCTTTAATCAAATCAACCAGAACATCTCTATTATCTTCCATATACACACTTTCCTTTCCTCTATATTTGTTAATAATTGCATCAAATTGTTCCCTAAAGACTTTTTGCGAAAAAAGATATATCATAGCATACACAGCCAGCAAGATCAAAGAGACAATCTGAAGTACCATCAACCTTGAATAATAAGTTGCAATTGTAAACACTGTAACAGGAATTATTTGAAGAATAACTTTTCCGCTGATATGTAACGGCTCCGTATCGTAAATCTTATAGACTCGGTAAAAAAACATGGCTGCAAATGAAACCAATGTAGAGATACTCGCTGCATATAGCCCGATTATTTTAATCAAACCAATATGAACTACCAAATTAATTACAGCTGTAGCAATTGTCGTCTTACTAATCTCTTTTGTTCTTTTATACGCAATATAAATACTACCCACGTTCGCCGAAAGTCCTGAAAACATAGCCGCATACACTAAAATCGGAATTTGTACATAGGCTGCACTATAGCTTTCGTTAATAAAATACTTAAAAAGTACACCGACTCCCGCTGTAACACCGGCAGCAGCAATCATAAAAAGTGCAGTTGTCAACTCAAATACCGTATTATAATACGTATTGCGTTTTGGATCATCCAAAGTTTTTGTAACTGACTCTGTCCACGCAAGGTTATAGATGTTTAACGTCGTTGTTATTAAAGAAAAGAATTTATTTGCAATAGCATATATTCCATTTGAAGCAACTCCGAGTACCGCTATAATAATCACACGATCCGAATAATTAACAATCCAACTAGCAAGCTGATTAAAAACAAGAGGGACAGAATACTTAAGCATTGATTTCAAACTCGACCAGCGAAAAAATCTGAGCCGAATTTTTGAAACGATTTTAGTCCTCCAACTGACGAATCCAACTGTGACAACCGATGAAATAACTCTTGCTCTCAATATTCCATCAATTCCCTGATTAAAGATACAAATAAAGAAAACCGAAAATACAATCGACACCACAGACGATATAAAAGCGGCAACCGTATAATCCGTATAGTTTCCATAACCTCTGGGCACTTGCTGTATAACAGTGCTAAAGAGGGTTGAAATGTAATACAATAAAACCAATCCCAAAAATTGAATTCCAAGTACCCTACCAACAGGAATATAAATTACCGTCAGGATAATGGACGACATAATCAGAAAAAATGTCGTTGAAGACAATACCGCCTTCTCATCCTCCTCACTAGTTAGAAGATACCTAAACACAGCCTGCTCCAATTGTAAACTAAGTACTGGAATCAAGATACCAGCAATCGTTGTGTACAAATCGAGGGTACCATATTCCTCCGTTGATAGTTTCGCAGTGTACAATGGAAGTAGCAAAAAAGAAACAAACTGTGTAGAAATCTTTCCTATGAACAAAATACCAGTGTTCTTAACAAGTTCCTTTCCTTTTGACACTTTACCAGTCTCCTTTTTACTTCAAAACACGAAGCAATTCATCTTTTTTATTCTTTCTAAAATTATCCAAATCCAATTCCAGCATATCATGCCTTGTCTTTTTTGCATAATCCTCAGTTGTCGAAATGAAATGTGCCGGTACCCCCCCCAGACTTCACCGGAGGGTACACTCTTAGTAACCAAGCTACACGCACCTATCACACAATCATCTCCAATTGTTACTCCGGGCAAAATAACACTTCGCAACCCGATAAAGCAATTGTTTCCAATTTTAATTTTCCCAAATTTAAGGACATCCTTATATTGTTCTTTTTCTCTAAAAACCCAGGTTCCTCCGTCATGTGTCGAAAACACGACATCTGATGAAATGGTTACATGATTTCCAATTTCAATCAAATATGGTTCTGAGCCTAACATTGGAAAATTAATAAATCGGCAATCATCCCCTACTTTTGTTCCAAGTTTGCGAGCAAGTTCAATCGGATGCATTTTGCTTTCAATCTTGTAGTTTATTGACCTAAGTATCTTACATATTAATTTGAACATTTCTTCGTCACCTCCTGAGCTGGCACGCCGACAACAACAGCATTCGGTGTCGAAAAAGATTTGTTTACAACGGCATTCGCTCCGATTTTAACTCCGTCAGCAACAGTTATTTCTCCGAATATTTTTGCACCTGGTCCGATATATACATTATTCCCAATTACAGGGCTCCCCCCCCATTAGCTCCTATATTAACTCCTACGTGAATTCTACAATTCGTGCCGATTTTAGTCTCTCTATTAATAACTATCGGACCTAAGTGTGCAATACTCAACCCCATATCACAAACATTCATCGGGATATGAAGCGCATATCTATTTTGAATCCGATTCAAGCGGAACCGATAATATAATTCTCCGATTTTCCAATGGGTATTGTATGCGTATTCAGCTTTTCGCAGAAAATAAACCATCTTATATAAAATCTGATACTCATTAAATAAAATCGGAATATACTTTTTGATTCCAGGGTTATATATTTTTTCTTCACATTTCAAAAATTCATTTAATTGTTGTTTGGTTGTTATCATATATCAGTCCTCATTTTTAATAGATGTGCCGGGTTTCCCGCAACAATGCCATTTTCAACAACATCCTTTGTTACCACGGAGCCTGCACCAATAATCGCATTATTTCCTATTTTAACATTTCCAATAACACAAGAATTTCCATTTATGGTAACATTATCACCAATTATCGGGCGTCCATCACTTTTCTTTCCAATAACCACTCCTGGGCCAATTGCTAAATTTTTACCAGCACTTTCAACATGAACCACACAATTATTATGTGCTATATGCAGCCCCCCCGAATATACCGCCGGTAATTTCAACTGACGGAATTCGTGGAAGAAATATGCCGCTAATAATGACTAGTATTTTTTTCAGTAATCCAGATTCTGTCCTGACTCGATATTCAAAGATTGATCGAAACGGTTTGACATTCAGCAAAGCAAAATTAAAAGCATAGAAAAAGCCACATTCTCTCCTTATATATTTAAGGCGATGAACTTCCACATCTGCTTTTACATATTTTTTGTTTTCTTCTGAAAGCATCGCATAAGCCAAGTCAGCCCATATACACTTCCACCACATAAGGTATGTCTTCATCATCATTCACCTATAATAAAATCGCACAACCCCTTTAAGTCTTGAAGCTGTTTATTCTTAACACTATTAAAATGAGCCAATACCTGGTCCACTGGCTTTTTTGTATCTGCCGCCCAAAGAATTCTGTTTTGGATTTCTTTCAAGTCATAAGGGTTCGCATAATATACTGCTTCGCCGCATACTTCTGGAATTGAACAAATCGGCGATGTGATTACGGTTTTTCCATATTGCATTGCTTCAAGCGGCGGCATGCCGAATCCTTCGTTCAGAGACAGATACAGGAAAAAGTCACAGTTCTTATAGAGCGTTTCAAGTTCTTCCGGTTTTACATAATCCAGTAGCTGATATCTCTCTTTATTATGAATCAATGCCGCTATCTTCGGGGGGAGTTTTCCACATAGGACAACAGAATATCCCTCCAACCTCACATCGTCAAACAGCTGCTCCAATGCAAGAATACATCTTGCGCTGTTCTTGATCCATCGGTTTCCACCCAACATGAATATATATTTACATTTAGTATCGAGTTTGATCTGCGTATCTTCTGAATCAACGTATTTTGCCGGTGTATAGAAAACATGGATCTTATCCGAACTCACACCGCACAACCAGCTTTGTATTGCATATTTTGTATGATTCGATACTGTTATGATATCATCAAAGCTATTGATAATGCGGTTGAACTTTTCTTTTTCTTTCTGTTCAAAGGTATTTCCCGGATTTTGTATCAATTTCCATTTCAGGACATCCTTTATGTAGCGAACCGCTCCTTGATTATTATATACAGCCGTATACTTATCACAAGGTTCTTCCAATGTTCTCAGACCGTGGATCGTCCCAATCTTTTTTACTCCATCTGGAAAATGAACTGAATCGTATGAATATGCTAGCCCAGAATAAAAAACATCATATTTCCCATCCATGAGCAAGCTAGGAACATCCTGAACACTTTTTATATCATAGGTCTTTATACCATGCGCTGATATTTTATCTTTGATCCAGTCATCTATAAATCTGTCATAATCATAGAAAGCTGCAACTTCGACCTTTTCATTATAATTATCTATCAAATACTGAAAAACAGCTTTTATATATTCACCGCCTCCATGGAACTTACTATTTCCGATGGGCTGTGCAAATAATAAATCAAACAATATTTTCTTTCTATTCATTTGAGCACCTTCCAACTAAGTTGTATTCTGACTAATTTAAGCGTTCCAACCATCTCGTAAACATTCATTGCAAAGAAGCAAAAACAGAATTGCCATATATGTATAAGTATAGTCAAACAGAAAATAACTTTCTGCAACGCCTAGAATCATAAATGCAAGTGCTGCTAGTACTAAAGCATCGCATCTCTTGTTCCTTTTATACTCTCTAACGCCTTGAACGAGAACGGCAATATTCATTATAATATATGTAAGAGATACAAAAAAACCATATACATATGATTGCACATATACATTATGAAAGTTGGAAACGCTAAAATTTTTATATAATAATGAAAATGCACTATCTGAAGAAGAAATCCCCCAAAAAGTAAACTGTCCCATGAGAAAACTCCACATTTTTACTCTATACAACATGGAACTGTCCATATTAGCATTATCCCATTTTCCATTTAATAATGTAAGTATCTTATCTTCAAAAATAACAACGCATGCAAGGATAGCCAGAACGCCAATAAAATATAGCGCAACTTTCTTTTTGGTAAGATTATTCTTCATCTGAAGATACGCAACCAATGCTAAGAAAACAATGTATACCAACAGAGCTGTTCTACTATATGTCAAAAGCACCAATAATCCCCAAAAAGCACCATTAACCCGGAATTTCCAACCAATACATTCTCTTTTTAGAAGAATGATTGAAGATATAATACCCCCTGCAAAAAAAACAAGACACCATCTATTTCCAATAAAAACAATATGGCTTAATCCTCCATTTTCAATTTGAAATTTAGCCCAATAGTATAGGATAACAAATGTACCCCAACAGGCTCCTTGCAAAATTCGCATCAAGGTTTCAGAATTTAATCTTATTAAAATAAGGCAGCTAAATAAAACTAGCATATCCCGTAGACTGTCTTCAACTGTAGCAATATTGAGAAAATATCGCATTATAATTGAAAAACCAGAAACATACAAAAATACTTTAACTAAATTACTCTTGTTTGATGTAGTACCTCTTTTGTGATTCAACAACATCATGGCGATAGAATAAACAACTAATACATTTTCAACTCTTATATCAAGTCTGTTCACAGCTTTAGCATATAAAAGGGAAAATGCTATCGCAGAGCCTAGTATTGTCATTGCCTTACGTGGATTGATTTCTAAGTTAATTGCCATCATATTAAGTCTCCCCACATATTGACTATTCGATTTAAGCTATATTTTTCTCTTATAGCTAATGCTCTCCTTTCGGTTTCTAATTTCAGCATATTTTCATCTGCGATTTTTTGCAATGCTTCGTAACACGCTACCGTATCTTTAATACGAATTAAAATGCCGTTCTCTCCATCTTTTACTACCATCCTAGCTCCGCCTATTGGGCAGTCTGTCACCACACACGGTGTTCCCATGGCCATCGCTTCCAACATTGAATTGGAAATCCCCTCATAATCACTAGTCGATAAGAAAATTCCTGCCTTTTTTGTATCCTCTATCACGTTGTTTGAAAAGCCATGAAATATGATATTATTTTTTGACTGAAGACCATCTCTTATTTTTTGAAGTTTCTCCCGCTCTTCTCCTTCGCCGTAGATTTCCAGCGTCCATTCCGGATGTGCCTTATAGAACATTTCAAAGGCATTCAACGCCATCGGTATGTTCTTTTGTCTATTTAATCTGCATACCATGACGATTTTCTTATCTCGTTCTCCCAGATATGGAGCTGGTAAGGCATCATTAATCGGATTTGGAATGACAACAGATTTGTCCTGTATCCCCTTTGGGAAATACTTGACTGCATCGGGAGTCTGGCATACGAGACAATCTGCCCTATTATAAACTACATTTCGCACCCATGCTGCAAACTTTGATTTCACATTATTATTCGGATCATTTCTTTCCGAAACAATCACATTAATCTTCAAGCCTGTGGCAGCTAAAGTAGAAATCACATTGCATGTTGTTAGAAACGAAATAATAACATCTGGCTTATATTTTTTTATCTGGTTTCGCAAATCGTTTACAAGCTCTACTTTCTTTAATATGGAATTGCTTATTTTATTTCCAATATAAGCTGTTTCAATACCATCCTCAATCCTATAATCCGTCTTATCATCAAACAGACGAATAATCTCAACTGAATTGCCTTTGTTAAAGAAAGCATTTGCGATAATCGACATTACTCGTTCAGAACCACCTCCGCCAAGAGAAGCTCCAACGAACATAACCTTATAATTCATGCTTTCACCCTCTTTCGTGCCCAAAAGTTATAATTGCAAAAACTGCTTACTGTATGTATTCACCATAATGTCAAGTGTAAAATTCTCGTTGATACATTTATAGTTATCCATGATTTCTTTCTCCAGATGTTCCTCATCCAAATCTAGTACCTCACAGATCAACTCACTCAATTTCTTACTATCATCTGGCTCAAAAAATCTCTGATTTTTATTTGCAATATCCTTGTTCATCTCAATATTGCTCACTAAACAGATTCTCCCAAACATATAGCTTTCCAGTAATACGTTTGTGAATCCTTCCATTTTAGACGGAAGTATAATAATATCTGCGTCCTTGTAAATTTCTTTAATATTGCTTGTAAACGGCAAAAATTCTACTTGGTCATCCACACCTTTCTCTTTTGAAAGTTTTTTCAAAAAGGCCAAATAGTCATTATCTTCTTGATTTCCTACAAAAGTAACTTTAATATCTTGATCTTTCAGCATTGAAATAGCGTCAATAACCGTTTCCTGATTTTTTACTTTTGCAATTCGAGCAGGAACTACGATATGCTTACTCCGTAGTTTTTTTTCGATTCTCTCACTTACTTCTATACCATTTGGTATATACTCAGCCTCAATATTATGTTTTTTATAAAATCTTTTTGCCGCAAGTGAATTGCAAACTATTTTGTCTACACTTCTAAACAGGATTTTATATCTAATGAACTTCAGCCTACCTCTATCTCCAGATTCGCGTTCACTAAATATAACCTTAGCTCCACATTTTTTATAGAGCGAAGCCGCGCTTAATTCTACTCCGCTATACACTAAAACAACATCCGGCTTCTCTTTTTTCAAGATGCCCTTCATCTGTTTTCTGTAAGATAATGATACTGCCACTTTTGCCGAGATTTTTTTTGGAATTGACATTCCCCTCAAAAAATAAAACCGAACCTTTGGATTTCTTGCCAAAAACTCGTCTACACCTACGGATTTCTTCCCTGCCAAAGCCGCACCGGACACAACCGCCACTATTTCAAATTTATCCTTATCTATTCGCTCAACCAATTCCCGAAACTGCTTTTCTGCTCCACCATAGAACAACTCTGAAAACGTAATTAATATTTTTTTCATTTTGCTCCTTCTCCCACAATAATATTGAAAATTTCTCTCGATGATTTTTCCCAATCAAACTTCTGTAATTGTTTTTTTGCTTTTTCTTTGATGCTCTCAATTTGACCGAGATCTGTAAGTATTTTCTCTATTGCAGAAGTAATCTCCTGTAAATGGTTTGGATTCACGAGAATTGCAGCATCCCCCGCAATTTCTGGAATTGCAGTAACATTGGATGTTATTACTGGTGCGCCATATGAAAAAGCTTCAAGAATTGGAATACCAAATCCTTCGGAAAAAGTCGGAAAGACAAACACCTTACAATTACTATATAGCGCAGCTTTTTCCTTTTCCGATATATATCCCAATATCACTATATTCTCCAATTTTTGATCCGTTATATACTTATAATCATCCGAGTTTTCATAATCTCGAAAGCCAAATAAAACCAATTGATAGTTATTTCTTAACTTCTCCGGTAAATCCGCATAGGCCTTAATTAATCCCAGAGAGTTTTTTCTTCTTTCCAAAGATCCAAAACCCAGAATAAACTCTTTCCGAATACCTGCTCTTTTGAAAAAGGCATCTTTTTCTTCATTACTAAACCTATCATTACTAATTTCCGTGCTATTATACACAACATTAACTTTTGAAGCTGCGCTTGGAAACCAATTACAAATCTCTTGCTTCGCAAATTGTGATATCGTAATAACTCTATTTGCTCTTTTTACTGCAATTGGAACTATCCGTCTCCTATATAGAATTCCCGCTTTCTTATAAAGCGAAGGCGCCATATTAAGCTTTGCGGTCATATATATCAAATCATGAACCGTAACGACTGTCGGGCAAGAGCATTTAATCGGCGCCGTATTATATGGGCACCACAGAACATCAATCTGTTCTCCTTTTACATTTCTAGGTAATACAATCTGCTCCCATTTGAAATAATTGGAATTTCCGCAAACTTTTACAATGATTCCATTCTGCTCTAGCAGTTTCTGATATGTATCCTCTAATGGTTCTGGAGCAAAGACTTTTATTTTTGTATTGTTGTCTGCCTTCCAATATTTGAGAACATAATAGACAACCGTACCCATGCCGGTTTTTTTTCCACATAGTAAATTTCCATCCACACCAATATGCATATGTTTTCTCCTTAATCTTAGCACCGAACCTTGATCAACTCTGCATCACCAACGACTAAGCATCTACCCAGTCCAGCAGGCAAAAATAGTGTTTCTCCTTTGCTGAAGCGCATCGGTTTCTGTTCAGCATCCATTGTCTGCACCTCGCCATATCCATCCAAACACATTAACACCTGAAAGGAGGTGTCCATTACCGAAAATGCAAACCCCTTTGTAACCTGAATTTTCTCCGTTTCAAAATACTTGCAACGGCAGAGGATTTCACGGGAGCAGCCCGGATAATGCTTCACCATTCGAGGCTTCTGGCTCACATCTGGCGCAACACTCATATCCATAACCTGAACTGCCTTGTCAAAGTGCAGTTCACGCTTTTTTCCATTTTTGTCCACACGGTTATAGTCATAAACCCGATAAGTCACATTGGAACTTTCCTGAATCTCGGCAACCAGAATCCCTTTTCCAATTCCATGCACCGTGCCAGCAGGCACAAAATATGTATCACCTTTGTGAACTGCTACTTTCTGCAAGTGCTTGTCCAGAGTACCGGTTTCCACTGCCTTACGCAGAATTTCTTCCGTCACCTCATGCTGAAAGCCGTAAATCAGGTGCGCACCTTCTTCAGCATCAATGACATACCACATCTCTGTTTTGCCATTGTCACCCTCATGCTCTCTTGCATACTCATCGCTCGGATGAACCTGCACAGATAAGTCCTTTTTCGCGTCAATAAATTTCACCAGTACTGGCAGTTTTCCATCTTCTACTTTCGTTCCAATGTATTCAGGATGCCGTTTTAATACTTCTGCCAGTTCCAGACCTTTGAATTCGCCGTTCGCAATATAGCTCGGTCCATCGGGATGAACAGAGCACTCCCATGTTTCTGCCAACGGAGTCAAATCGATTTTCTTGCCGTATTCTTCTCTTAACCTTGTGCCGCCCCAGAGATAATCCTTTCCCGTAGGCAGCAATTTCATAATCTCCATCGCTCTGTCCCTTAATCAAGCTCAAACTTGATTTTATCGGTTACACTGATTTCGTCCCCCAGCTGAACCTCAATCATATCCAGAGGTGTAATTGCCTCAACGGTGTGTTTGCAACCTGCTGCAATGGTAATTACATCACCAGTGCGAAGAACCTGCTCCATGCCATCGACAATTGCCTTACCTTTGCCGGAAACAACCGTCCAAACTTCTTCGCGCTCATTGTGCATGTGATAGCTCATCTGTTCGCCGGCTTTCATGGAGATTTTGACCGTCATAGAGCCTGGCTGTACATCGATGACCGTATAAGTACCCCAGGACTTTTCGGCATACATCGCTTCTGTTTCAATTTTCTCCACGTAGGGCTTCATGTAACCGCTACGTTCTTTATCAGCGATTAAGATACCATCACCACTGGCGGCAACAATCATATCCTTACATCCCATGCAGAGAATCGGAATATTCAGCTCATTCACCACATTGGTGTTCGCGCAGGTTTCATCCAGAATGGCCTTGCCCTTGGTCTTATCTGCCATGACCTCGGCCATCATGTTCCAGGTGCCGACATCTTTCCAGTCACCACTGTAACGCAAAACCTGAATGCTGGACTCTTTCTCGACCACGGCATAGTCGAAGCTGATTTTAGTCAGAGTATCGTACTTGTTGAACAGGTCACGGTAATCTTCAAAGTCGATCATACTGTGTGCTTTGTCCAGCAGATAGCCCAGCTTAAATGCAAAGATGCCTGCATTCCACAGCGCACTCTGAGCCAAATACTTTTTAGCCGTTTCCACATACGGCTTTTCTTTAAATTCCTTAACCTTGCTGACGTTTTCGCCTTTTTCCGGGATGATATAGCCATACTTTTCACTTGGATAGGTCGGCTCAATTCCCATCAGTGTCAGATTTGCATTTCCTTGTTCAGCCAGTTTCTGCAAAGTCTTGACTGCTTCGTAGTATGTATTGTCCACATACGGGTCAACCGGGCAGACAACAACTGCCTCATCTGTTCCGACATTCAATTCATCATGAAGATATGCTGCCGCAAGTGCGATTGCAGGGAACGTATCACGGCGGCAAGGCTCCACGCAAATAGAAGCTTTTTCACCAAGCTGATTTTTAATGGCACTTGCCTGTGATTTGCTCGTTGCAATCGTAATTTTCGCATCTGCATCTACCGTTGTGATTTGACGATAAACGCGCTGTACCATCGACTCGTACTCATCTTCATTTTTGAACAGTTTAATAAACTGCTTGCTGCGCACATCATTGGAAAGGGGCCACAGACGTTTACCGGAACCACCAGAAAGTAAAATAATATTCATCGTTCTCTCTCCTTACTTCAGTCCCAGCTTTGTCTGAATCGTCTTCTGGGTTTCTTCTAACTTCTTCTCAGCTTCTGCCTTATCAGCACCTTTGATGCTGTAATAGATCTTGATTTTCGGCTCTGTACCAGACGGACGAACAGCAATCCAAGAACCATCATCCAGCACATATTTCAAGACATTAGAGGTCGGTAATGTACCAAATCCTTCTTCTGCTTCTACCGGAGTGTTAAAGTCTGTCACAGACTTCGTTCCTTCAAATGGTGAGCCAGAGGAGCGCAGTTTGGACATCATGGAAGAAATCTTCTCCAAACCGTCTTTTCCTTTCAAAGTAAAACTATCCAGAGCATCGCGGTAATAACCATACTCTGCATAGATAACGTTCATCTCATCCATCAGTGTCTTACCATTTGCTTTTGCTTCTGCTGCCATTTCACAAATCAGCAGTGCGGAGACAACGGCATCTTTATCACGAGCATGAGTTCCGGCGAGATAACCATAGGATTCCTCATAGCCAAACAGGAAATCATAATCCTGCTCTTTCTTATTGTTTTTCTTTGCCTGCTCAAACTGCGTGATTTTCTCACCAATAAACTTAAATCCAGTCAAAGTAGAGAACACAGCAATGCCGTGCTTACGAGCAATATCTGCGCCCAGTTCAGAGGTAACAACAGTCTTAACCACAGCCGGATGTTGGTACTTGCTCATATCGGTGTGGCTTAAGATAAAGTTCATCAGCAGTGCGCCGACCTGATTACCAGTCATAAGCTGGTAGCCATCAGCTGTTTTAATCGCGATGCCCACACGGTCACTGTCCGGGTCAGTACCAAGAACAATATCCGCATCTGTACGCTTTGCCTGTGCAATGCCGAGTTCCAGCGCACGACGGTCTTCCGGATTCGGAGAAACCACAGTCGGGAAGTTTCCATCCGGGATAACCTGCTCTGCAACAGCATCAACCTGATCAAATCCATCCAGACGAAGTGCTTTCTGAACCGGCACATTGCCTGTACCATGCAGCGGCGTGTAAACGATTTTCAGATTCTTCTTTGCTTCTGTATTCTGATAGTGGCTCTGCTTCATGACAGCCATGACAAAGTTATCCGTCACATCTGCCATTGAAACCAGAGAACTATCTCCCTTAAAATTAATGGTGTGGTAATCCGTAATGGCATCAACATAGCTTATAACTTGTTTTGCTTGCCAAGGAACAAGCTGGCAGCCAAACCCGTCATATACTTTGTAGCCATTGTATTCTTTCGGATTGTGGCTGGCTGTTACCACCACACCAGCCAGAGCATTCCAGAACTTCACAGAGAAACTAAGCTGAGGAGTAGGTCGAGCATGAGCGTGCAGATAAACACGAATACCCATACCACTCAGAACATCTGCCGCAGTACGGGAAAAGAATTCACTATTGTTACGGGTATCATAGCCGATAACTACTCCACGCTCTTTACAAGTCTCTGCTCCGTAAGTATCCAGAAGATACTTTCCAAGGCCAACCGTTGCCTTTCCAACGGTATACTTGTTCATGCGGTTTGTTCCGGCTCCCATAACGCCACGCAATCCACCAGTGCCGAACTCAAGGTCACGGTAGAAGCGGTCTTCGATTTCTTTTTCATCAGTCAGATTGGCAAGTTCCCTACGAGTGGTATCATCAAAAAACTCATCATTCAGCCACTGTTTATATCTATCTTTATAGCTCATACTTCATCCCTCTATCTTTCAAATTTCAATTTAACTCATCTTAGTTTTCCCGACGCACATCGCATGAATATAGTCGTTTTAACTCTTATTTCCGATTATTTATTTAATAGTTCTTCAAACTTCCGACGCGCAACATCCCATGTGAAATTGTTTTTGATAAAGTCACTTCCATTTTTACCAATGGTGCACCCTTTTGCATCATCTAATAGTAATTCTGCCACTTGATCCGCAAATTTTTCATTACTATCTTCAACTAGCCAATCCTTTCCACTAAGTGCGTTTATATTCTCAGCACCAATACTCGTTGTTACAACCGGAAGCCCCATCGCCATGGCTTCAAGATTTTTTGTCTTTATTCCACTTCCAAATGTCATGGGACAAACAAAGACCTTACACTGTTCCAAATAATCTCTGACATCATCAACACGCCCCGTAAAGTGTACGTGCTTCGATTCAATCTTTAACAAATTCTCCGATGCTCCACCGCCAATAACCATAAAAACCGCATCTGGAACTTTTTTCACTATAATTGGAAGAATGTCCGTTATAAAATGCCTAGCCGCGTTCTCATTGTGCGCCACACTCATAGCACCTAAAAAAGCAATATTATTCTTCGTTGCTTTTAGCTCTCGGTAGTAAAAATAATCCACATCAACGCCAATTGGCACTGCAATCGCCTTATTTTGCTTCAATTCTTGATTGAACTCATGAGCCTCTTTTTCTGCAACAAAAATTGTTTTTTCGCATATGCCGCCAATTTCTTTTTCATACTTTTCTAACAATGAGACTTCATTATTCATAACTAGCACTTTTAATGGTCTCGCAAGCATTATCGATCGAAGAAAGCTGGGCACAGTATATAAAAAAGCTCCATACGGATTCATTCCATCAAGATCGTTTTCTAATTGTCTTTTATAACGCAGTGAAATTCGGTCATCCAAATCGGCAATTCTATAACAATCTGCATCCTTAATATACTCCGTACTACGCACCATATCTCCTATCACAAACTGAGGACGCTCAAACTCGATAAGCTGGTCAATTATCTTTTTTGCCCTAGGACTCCAATACAAGGAAACCTGCATTGGTTTTTTTCTTAGAATAATAGAGTCTCTCACAATATCAAGAATCCGACTTTTTGCTGATGCCTTCGGAAGAACAATCAACTTATCGATGAACGCTGGTTTTTTTGCTGGATCATCGCCACTCTCCAAAAATGCGGCGACAATTAACCTATACCCCAACTCTTCAGATAAGATTCTGCAGTAATGAAATAATGATGTTTTTCTACCAGAAGATGCCGGAAACGGAAGTCTTGGCATTACAAACAATATTGTTTTTTCTTTATTCATCTCTTGTTTCTCCAAAAAATCTGTCTTCAAGAATTAAGCACAAGCAATGATAAACCGGAAGATGTAATTCTTGAATCATGTAAGTTTCGGTCTGCGGCACTTTAATACACACATCGCTCATCTGCTCCAATTTACTGCTTTTTGCGCCGGTCAATCCAATTACTTTCATACCCTTTGCATGAGCAGTTGTTGCCGCATATAAAACATTTTTGCTGTTACCACTCGTTGAAATGCCAAGGAATACATCCCCTTCCTTGCCATAACCGTTCACCTGCTGTGCAAAGCAAAGAAGCGGTTCACAGTCATTCATATAGGCTGTAGACAAAGCTGGATGTCCGTCCAATGCAATAGCTGGCAACGCGCCCTGCAAATTTTCTGCCAGAACATTTCCAAGCTCTTTGTTTTCTCTAACCAGTTTCTCTGCAAAATCTGCCTGCGGTTTTCTTGGGAGCTTAAATCCCTTCATCAGCTCCCCAACGATATGCTCTGCATCTGCAGCAGAACCACCATTTCCGGCAATCAACAGCTTTCCACCATTGCTATAGGATTGTTCAAGAATCAAATACGCCTCAGCTATTTCTTTACTCACTGACTCCATTTCTGGATATCGTTCAACAAGCAAGTTGATATGTTTTTCTAATTTTTTTTCTAACATTGTATGAATTTTCCTCATTACGATTTAGTTCTTATTTTTGCCGGGACTCCTAATGCAATTGAATTTTCAGGGACATCGCAAATGACAACAGCATTTGCTCCTATTACTGTATTGTCTCCGATATGCACACTACCTAAAATAACTGCACCCGCACCTATCATCACATTATTTCCAACTATCGGGGCTCCACCTTCGTTCATTCCGTTGCTCCACTTGCTACCAAGCGTAACATGCTGAAAAATAGTACAGTTTTTTCCTATTATTGCTTTTGGATGAACAACACATCCTAAGCCTCGATGAAAGAAATACGTTCCAGTACCTATTGTCGCTTTAGCAGATATTGAATTGGCAAACACAAGATGCTCTACACAATCCAATAATCTTCCTATTTTACCTACTCCCCCCCCCGACTACTCAGGAGATGTGCAATTTTCCACAATTTATTCATTACAAAATTCCACCTATTCTATTGCAAATATCTATCTACAAAATGTTTTAATGATTTCACTGTAATCATCTGATCGAGGTTTTCTTCGCCTCGCTCAATCAACACTGTTTTGCAACCGGCATTAGTTCCAGCCTTAATGTCATTTTCTCCATCACCAACCATCCAAGATTTGGACAAGTCAATGTTGAAGTCGCTTGCAGCCTTCAGTAACATCCCCGGTTTTGGTTTCCGGCAATCGCAATCAATCTTTAGTTCCGGACGCTCGCCCTCATATCCTTTATGAGGATGATGTGGACAATAATAGATTGCATCCAGATATGCCCCCTCTTTGCCGAGAAGTGTTTCCATCTTGTTGTGAATTTTCTCTAATTCGTCAAACGACACTTCACCACGGGCAATTACAGGCTGATTGGTTACAACGATTGCGAGATATCCCGACTCATTGATTCTACGAATTGCTTCTGCAGTTCCATCTATCAATTCAAAATCATCAATGTTCCGAAGGAAACCAACATATTTATTTATTGTGCCGTCTCGGTCAAGGAATATCGCCTTCTGCTTATTTTTTAGATTCTTCCCTGTAACGCGTCCTTCCCGATAATCAGCGCACACAGAATAATACCTATCCGGCGTACCCATATCCTTAACATATTCCGGGCTGTCGTAGCAGAACATCTTTCCTGTTCCAGCAAGAGGCTTCAACAATTGACGATCCAAGTCCACTTTTACTGGTTTTCCGTCATTTCCAATCGTCCCGACTGTTTCGGCATCAATGCCAGAGCTAACAAGCACTTGGGGATTTATAACATGAAGTCCCGCATTCACACGGTTGTGATAATATTGCGGTCTGTCATCTTCTTTTGCAAGCCATTTTTCCACTGCCCCGTTTTTATCTGCAACAATTAATCCGCTGTCATACGGATGGCTGTTGGGATGGGTAAAAAGTGTTACAAGACCACCGTGCTGCTTGTGATACTCAACAAACCTGTTAAAGTCCACATCAAACATAGCATCCGCATTGAGGAGCAAAAAATCCGATGTCAACTTATCTTTTATTTTGAACAAAGCCCCCGCATTACCCAACGGTTCATTTTCAAAGTAATATTCAATATGTACACCAAACGGCTGTCCGGTAACTGGCGAATTCCCAGTGCCGTCACCAAAGTAATCCATAATAATATTTCCCAGATGACTTACTGTAATAAGGATGTCATCAAAACCTTGTTCTTTGAGGCATCCAATTTCTCGTTCCAGTACGGGAATGCCTTCAATCTTTATCATCGGCTTTGGAATGTCACTCGCCACAGAAGAAATACGAGTTCCTTTCCCTCCTGCCATAATCACTACTTTCATATTGTTAATCCTTCGGTGTATAATCTTCGGGTGTATAATGGATTACTCTCGTGCCGCCATCCTCAAACTTAAATGGAATGTACAGCAAGTCCCTCATTGCCCAGCGTACAGCATCCTGACGTTCCGGCTGCACGTAGAACACGAGGAAGCCACCGCCGCCTGCTCCCAGCAATTTTCCACCTAACGCACCTGCAGCTGTACCTTTCGCATACAGTTCATCAATGCTATTTGTAGACACTGCCGATCCCGTTTGACGTTTCAATTTCCAAGTATGATCAAGCAGTCGTCCAAAATCGTCCAAATCACTTTCTTTGTCAGTCAAAACTCGCTCTGCATCATCCACTAAGGAAAGCATTTCTTTTAATTGCGCTGTTTTGTCTGTCTTCCCGGCTGCATTTGCTTTCTGTACATCAGAAGAAAATCTGGTAAATCCAGTAAAAAACATCATCAGATTCTGATTGAGTTGTCTCTTTCTCTCTGGCGAAATAATTACCGGAAGAACTTCATAACCATCCGCATTGAAATTGATGCGGTTAAAGCCACCAAAAGACGCCGCAATCTGATCCTGCCAGCCACCAGCTTCCTGACACAGATTCCGTTCCAGATAGATTGCCTCGTCTGCAAGCTTTCTTTTGTCTGCATACTTTCCTTTTAATGCATAAAAGGCATTCAGCATACCAACTGCAAACGAGCTTGAAGTTCCTAGCCCAGAACGTGCAGGAAGATCGGCCTCATAAGTGAGACGAATTTCATGCATATCCAACATCTTCATCGCATTTCGGATTGCAGGATGCTGAATGTCATTGATATTTGTTACACGTTCAGTTTTTGAATAAGACAGTTCCGTAGAGTAGTCAAAAAAGCGAGGCAGATGACGCACATTCACATAGCAATACTTATCAAAAGTGGTAGAGAGAACTGCCCCGCCATGTTCCTTAAAAAAGCTTTCCATATCTGTTCCGCCGCCGAAGAACGACATACGGAACGGTGTTTGTGTAATAATCATTTATCTTCTCCCTGCTCTATCAGTCTCTGCCAAACAGATCTCTCGTATAAACTTTCTCTTTCACATCATCCAGGCACTTATCATAACGGTTCGCAATAATCGCCTGACTCTGCTTCTTGAACTCATCCAAATCATTCACTACCACAGAACCAAAGAACTTCTCGCCATTTTTCAATGTCGGTTCATAAATGATGACCGTAGCTCCTTTGGCCTTAATGCGTTTCATGACACCTTGGATGGAACTCTGGCGGAAGTTATCGCTGTTGCTCTTCATGGTCAGGCGATAAACACCAACAACGACCTCTTTTTCCTTGTTTTCATCCCAGCTATCATTTGCTTCATATGCACCGGCAATCTCTAGTACGCGGTCGGCGATGAAGTCTTTACGAGTTCTATTGCTCTCAACAATAGCCTCAATCAGGTTTTCCGGTACATCGGCGTAGTTCGCCAGCAGCTGCTTGGTGTCTTTCGGCAAGCAGTATCCACCGTAGCCAAAGGACGGATTGTTATAATGAGTACCAATACGAGGATCCAGACAAACGCCGTTGATGATCTGCTGAGTGTTCAGCCCCTTCATCTCAGCATAGGTATCCAGTTCGTTAAAGTAGCTGACACGCAGTGCCAAATAGGTGTTGGCAAACAGCTTAACTGCCTCTGCTTCGGTGAAGCCCATAAACAGTGTGTCGATGTTCTCCTTAATAGCACCCTCCTGCAGGAGTTCTGCAAAAGTGTGTGCAGCTTTCACCAGACGAGCATTGTCAACATCAGTGCCGACGATGATACGAGAAGGATAAAGATTATCGTACAGAGCCTTGCTTTCTCTCAAAAATTCCGGACTAAAAATGATATTGTCGCAGTGGAACTTCTCGCGCACGGATGCAGTGTATCCAACCGGAATCGTAGATTTGATAACCATAATAGCTTCAGGATTGTACTCAATCACCAGCTTGATAACAGCCTCCACCGCAGAGGTGTCAAAAAAGTTTTTCTTGCTATCGTAGTTAGTAGGTGCGGCAATGACCACAAAATCTGCATCAGAGTATGCTTCCTTTGCATCCAGAGTTGCGGTCAAATTCAACTCCTTTTCTGCCAGATACTTTTCAATGTATTCGTCCTGAATAGGAGACTTCTTGTTATTAATCAGTTCCACTTTCTCAGGAACAATGTCAACTGCGGTCACCTGATGGTGCTGACTCAGCAGTGTAGCAATGGAAAGACCCACATAACCGGTACCAGCTACTGCGATTTTCAAATCCTTAAATTCTCTCATAATACTTATCTCCTCATCTGCTTTTTCTATTTAATAGTGTTCACTTACCCTCATTCGAGAACACACTTTTTACATACTCATAGCTGTTAATATCGCCAATGTCGTACCGTTTACCCGGCATCTTATAGGCATGCATCGGGGTCTGCTTACTCAGCCATGCGGCAAAGCTGCCCGGTGCATCATAACCGCAGCCATTGTCCAATGCTTCCTGAATGCGTTTTACATCCTCACTGCGATAGCAATAGAACGGTGGAACAGCCAGATTGCCTTTCGGCTCCTTCGGCTTTTCCTCATAGGATGTAATCAAGTCATTCTCATCCACTGTGATGATTGCCGTTTTCTGCTGTTTCTTCAGTTCATTTTCCTCATGGCACATTACGCAGGAAGTTCCTTTCTCCTTTGCAAAGTCCACGAAAGTGGAAAGGCTGAAGTCCAGCACGTTATCACCGGCCATGACCAGCAGATCATCGGTCAAGTTCAAGGTGTTCACTGCAAGCTGAATATCCTTGACAGCACCCAGACGGGTTTCATTTGTGCTGGTACCATCATCACTCACCGTGATTTCATACGGACGAGCTTTTTTCTTATTATTTTTCCAGTCCTCAAAGTGCTGTGCGAACTTATGATTGGAAATCACTACAAACTCATCAATGTCTGTAGTTTCTACCAAATCATCCACAAGCCAATCGAGAATAGATTTTTCGCCAACCTTTAGAAGCGGCTTCGGAAAATTCTCTGTCAGCGGATAAAGCCGAGTGGCATATCCTGCTGCTAAAATCAAACATTTCATCTATGTGGTCCTCACTCATGTATTTCTATCGGCAGTCCGTCCGGGTCATGGAAGAATGTCATTTTATCTTTCGTGTAGGTATCAAACCGAACTGGCTCACACTCTATTCCCAGCGATTCCAATTCTTTGACCGTTTCTTCTACGCTTTCTACTCGAAATGCTAGATGCCGCAGCCCACAGGCTTCTGGACGGTTCACTCTTTGGGGAGGGTTCTTTTCTGCAAATATCTCAAGTTCTGTGCATTCATCTACTCGAAGATCCAGCTTCCAGTCACCACGCTCTGCCCGGTAATTTTCCCGAATCACTTCAAAGCCGAGCTTCTGAACATAGAACTCTCTCGCCTTTTCAATGTCGGAAACAATAATGGCGATATGGTGTATCGAACTCAGCTTCATAACTCCACACCGTCTGCACTTTCACACAGGTGGAAGCTATACTTTCCTTCCAGTTCCGGGAATGCTTTCAGATATTCTGCTCCGACCTTTGCCTCAATTTCTTCTGCCTTGTTCGGATCAATCAATGCCATGCAGCAACCCTTGAAACCTGCACCGGAGAACCGGCCACCGTAGATTCCATCGGTATCTGTCATGATCTCATACAGTTTTTTCAGTTCATCACAGCCGCATTCATAGCTATAAATCGAGGACTTGCCGCTTTCAAAAACAAGCTGGCCATAGCCTTCCAGATCGCCCTTGCGCCACAGTTCTGCACCCTTTTCTGCACGGGAAAACTCACTGTAGTAATGCTCCGCTCTACGTCTCCATAGTTCCGGCAGACGGTCTTTATAGTTTTCAAATACTTCAAACGGCACATCCCGCAGGCGGGTATTGGCAAAGGTGTCATAATCCATTCCCGCATAGCCCATCAACGCATAAGCCGCAGCTTTGCATTCATCCTGCCGCAGATTGTACTTGGAGTTTTTCAAGGAGCGTTCCAGGCCAGAGAAGAAAATTGCTACTTTGTAAGGTTTCATTGTCTCGTTGGTCGGAATCAGCTCATAGCTGTCATCCTTCGTGTCGAGGTAAAGCAGATGATTCTTCTTAGAAAGAACTTCGCAGCTCTGGTCGAGCTTGCCACAAGAAACACCTACATACTGGTTTTCTGCGGCTTTTGCTGTCAGGATCATCTCCATCGGTTCCAGATGAATTCCGTTTACTTTACACAGAGCCGACAGGAAGCAGATAATAACCGATGCAGATGAGGACAGACCACCAATCGGTAAACTACCTTCAATAATTCCAGAAAGGCCAACTTTCAGCCGATATTTTTCACCCAGCATCTTTGCTGCGCCACGCAGATGGTCAGCCCAGTCTCCCTGCTTTTCCTCCGGTACATTACCCACAAAGAACTGCGCACGTTTCGGGAAATTCAGCGACTGCAATTCCACAACACCATTCTGTTTCGGATGATAGGCCATGTGGATGCCCTTATCGATCGCCAGGCCATTGATCTTGCCATACTGGTGATCGATGTGAGCTCCCAGCGGGCTGATGCGGTACGGACAGAAAGCTACACCATACGGTTCCTGATGGTATAATTCCTTATAAACCTCAACACACTTCATTTATCTGGTTTCCTATTCTTTCTTATTTATAAAATTCTGCATACCACTCAGCGAACTTCCGCAGGCCAGTCCGCAGGCTCGTCGAAGGCTTATACCCGAAATCGCGCTCTAATGCGTTGGTATCTGCATAGGTTACAGGCACATCACCCGGCTGCATCGGGACTAGTTCCTTGTGCGCCTCGAAGTCGTAATCCTCCGGCAGAACCCCTGCACGAACCAGTTCCTCGCTCAAAATCTGCACGAAGTCCAGCAGATTTTCCGGATTCTGGTTACCGATGTTATAAACTGCATACGGCGGAATCGGCAGACCGTCCTCGCCGTTCTTCTTATCCGGAGCCTTCTTCATCACGCGAACAACGCCTTCCACAATGTCATCCACATAGGTGAAGTCGCGCTTGCAGTTGCCGTAGTTGAAGATCTTGATAGTCTCGCCTTTCACCAGCTTGTTGGTGAATCCAAAGTAAGCCATATCCGGACGACCAGCAGGGCCATAAACAGTAAAGAAGCGCAAGCCTGTTGACGGAATGTTATAGAGCTTTGAATAGGCATAAGCCATCAGCTCATTGGATTTCTTAGTAGCAGCATAGAGGGACACAGGATTATCTACCTTGTCATCGGTGCTGTATGGAACTTTCTTATTTGAACCATAAACAGAGGAAGAAGATGCATAGACCAGATGCTCCACTCCAGCCTTTCCATCATCATAAGAATGGCGGCATGCCTCCAGAATATTAAAAAAACCGACCAGATTAGATTCTACATAAGCGTCCGGATTGGTGATGGAGTAACGCACACCAGCCTGAGCCGCAAGGTTCACAACAATAGCAGGCTGGTATTTTTCGAACAGCTCTGTGATCAATGCCTTGTCAGCAATGTTGCCTTTTACAAAAGTAAATGTGGGATACTTGGCCAGCTCATTCAGGCGGAACTCTTTCAGTGCAACGTCATAGTAGGCATTCATGTTATCGATGCCAATGACCGTTGCAGAAGGAGCCTCCTGATAAATTCGATTCACCAGGTTGGACCCGATAAATCCAGCCGCGCCTGTGACTAAAATCGTTTTATTATCTAAAGTAACTGTGCTCATATGTATTCCTCCATTTTGGTTAATTTCCTAATCTATGTACACATCTGCTCTTCACAGATAGTATTTCTTTTTCCTCTTACCGCTCACGCGGCTAAATGTTTTCTTATGCTGTCGTATCCAACTACCCCAGCAATCATGTTTTCTACTACATACCACTTCTATTGAGTACACTCGTCTCTATTTCTCTATAGCCGAAGTGTTGCTTTATATAATCGACCCCCGTATACCCTGCAATGACGTTTTTTCTAAGTGTTGGATTGTTGAATCGAACCCTGTTGGCGCATGAGTTTTGTTAAAACTGTACATATCATTCAATCCACCTCTCACCATTCATTGTTCGTTATGAACAAATCATTCTCTCTCACTGCACAAAACATGTATTTATCATCACCATCCATGCTCTACTCAACAGCTGTTTTATGAAGTAGAAATCATCTGTTTTACCGTAATTTTCATGACTCAACAAACCGTTATGATGTAGGTGTCATTAGCGGGTCAGATAGTGTACTCAACAGCAGTTTCAGACGTTAATGATAAACTCATGGATTTT
>JGI24710J26742_10000898_pt1 | contig 27856 bp, 25 predicted proteins | sample BioPla2DNA2_FD_26742 | JGI IMG/M metagenome (IMG submission 26742)
TGGAGAAGCTTCTACCTTTTTCATGGGCAGAATATAATTTTATGAAGAATGCACTGCTTGCTGTCATTATTATTACACCTTTGTTTGGTATTCTTGGAACCATGGTAATTAATAATCGGATGGCATTTTTTTCGGACTCTTTGGGACATTCTGCTCTTACGGGAATTGCAGTGGGAACAATATTTGGCATAAAGGATACGAATATATCCATGGTTTTATATGCTGTTATATTCGCTCTTCTTTTAAATTTTATAAAACGCAGAAAGACTATGTCCACTGATACGGTCATATCTGTTTTTGCTTCATTTAGCATGGCAATAGGACTTATGATATTATCCCGCGGAGGCAATTTTTCCAGATATTCAAGCCTTCTGGTCGGAGATATCCTTAGTATTTCATCCGGAGAGATTGGATTACTGTTTATTATATTTATATTTGCAATGATATACTGGTTTCTTAGCTTTAATAAGCTTCACTCCGTAGGAGTGAATGTATCCTTGGCAAAAAGCAAGAATATCAGGTCTAATCTGTTGGAGGATTCATTCAGTATTCTGATTGCAGTAATAGTTATGCTGTCTATAAAATGGATCGGTATACTGATAGTAAATGCCCTGCTGATACTGCCTGCTGCTGCGGGACGTAACATAGCCTCCAATATGAGGGAGTACCATTTGTTCTCAGTTCTTGTTGCGATATTTTCAGGAATAACCGGACTTGTTCTGTCATATTATTTGGGAACAGCCACAGGACCAACAGTAGTAATAATTGCAGCGATAATATTTTTTATCACACTATTTATGAGTCCTGCGAAAAACAAATAATAATATATGATAATCAGTAAAATTTGTGACTGATGATGAAAAGTTTACTTTTACTATGGAAAAGTATGCATTATTTTGTTATTATGTAGTTGACCAATAATATTAGATGACAGCAGATAGGATTAATCTATTTGGGAGGGCTTAAAGTATTGGCAAAGCTAAATAAATATCTTAAGATAATAGTTAACCTATTAATAGCAATAGGAACTGTATTGGTTATTTTATTTGTGGTTCCAAGGCTTCTTGGATTCTTTTTGCCATTTGTGATAGGATGGATAGTAGCAATGATTGCTAACCCCCTTGTCAGATTCATGGAAAAGAAGGTTAAAATTCTTAGGAAACACAGCTCAGCTATTATTATCGTTGTAGTCATAGCAGCTGTTGTGGGGGTGCTGTATTTGCTGATATCCATGCTGATTAGGGAGAGCAAGCAGCTTGCAAGTGACCTGCCGAATATCGTTGAACAGGCTGAAGTGCAGCTTACTAATCTGTCAATTAAGCTGAGGAAATTGAGTGATGACATGCCGGAGCCAATCCAACAATTTGTCGGTAAGGTGCTTGACAGTATTAACCGCAATCTGATGGAATTCGAGTTACAAGAAGATCTGTTTACCTTTAGTGTGGCAAGTAATCTTGCACAGAATATAGCGGATTTCTTTTTGACACTCATTGTTACCATCTTATCGGCTTATTTCTTTACTGCAAAAAAGGACGAGATAACAGCCGGTTTGCGTAATATTTTCCCAAGCTCTATTGTTGATGGGTGGCGCTTTATATATACGAATTTCAGCAAGGCAGTAGGGGGTTACTTTAAGGCTCAATTTAAAATTATGCTGGTGCTGGGTCTTGTAATGTTTGTTGGATTTGAAATTTTGCGGGTTTCATATTCGTTTTTGCTGGCTTTGGGTATTGCCTTTCTTGATTTTCTTCCTGTTTTCGGTACGGGTGCGGTACTTTGGCCTTGGGCGCTGGTGGATATGCTTTCCGGCAATTATTTTAGAGCTATTGGATTGATTGTAATATATCTGGCGTGCCAAATAATAAAGCAGATACTTCAGCCTAAGATGGTTGGAGACAGTATAGGAATAAGTCCTCTTAGTACACTTGTGTTTTTGTACATCGGTTATCGGTTATATGGTGTAATTGGAATGATTATCGGTGTTCCTGTCGGGATGGTTATTGTGAATTTATATAGAATTGGGATGTTTGACAGGCTTATAAGAGGATTTAAGATTATAGTTCATGATTTGAATGAGTTTAGAAAGTTTTAATTTTTTTAAATAATTTTGCAGGTTTTATTTACAATTTGTATATTTAGTGATACTATATATTAGAAAATTTTACAATATATCAGATATTATGAGTAAGGAGTATTTTAAATGAGGTTCAAAGGATATGATATTAACAATGAGGGAGTTATAACGGTTGACGAGATTAAGCAAATACTTGATGAATATTGTATTGGAAAGAAGCCATTAGCTAAATTGCTTGGTTGGGGAGAGACCACAATTATTCGCTACATGGAAGGGGATATTCCAACTAACGAGTATTCCATCAAGTTAAGAAGACTATTGGATAACCCGGAGTTTTATTATGATTTACTGCTGAAAAGAAAGGAAAGCCTTACCAATGTCGCTTTCAGAAAAAGTAGAAAAGCAGTTCTTTCCAAAATTATGGCATCAAAAATATATGCCGTGTCATACTATATTATAAATAAAATTGATGCAGATATATGCCCGGGCTATTTGCAGTATTTTCTCTACTATATTCAGGCATTTACCATGGCATTATATGACAGGGAGATGTTTCAGGAGGAATATAGTATAAACAATGAGCAGATGCCTTATATTAAGCTTTATCAAACCATGAAACGCTGTGGAGTACGTACTCTTGAGATGAGTGAAGGTTTTCTGTCAGATCAGGATATTGAAATAACTGATGCAATTCATGATGCTTTCTCATGGTATGGTCCAAAAGCAATAAAGGCATTTATGAAAATTGAAAGAGCAGAGCTTATGGAATCCAGAGATGTAAATAATAATAAAATAATTTCTAAAGAAAGCATAAAGCAATGCTTCAAAGATATATGTGAAAGATATGAGATTTATAAGGTTGACGATATATATAAATATCCCGACAAGCTTTATTTTGAGATTAGAAATGTGAACAACTAAATAGCATATGAAACTAGGCACCTGTAAAATGGTGCCTTTTATTTATTCATAATTTTTCATAAAAAAATCAATATTTTTTTGTATAAAATAACAAAAAATGGATATTAATAAGTTATATGTATTTTTTTACTTCTAAAATATGGGAACGTGCATATATTTATCTTAGGTGAATGAAAGCTGTTACGAAAAGCAGATAAATTTACCCCACATTTTGAGAGAAGTGGCGTAAAGAAATCGTCACTTAAGAAGGGAGAGGTACGATATGACGGATAAAGTATTTGATAACAATCAAGTAAGCATTGCAGGAGAGATAGCTACTGAATTTACATTCAGCCATGATGTATTTGGAGAAGGGTTCTATGTTGTGAATGTACTTGTAAGCAGACTCAGCAGCTCATATGACATTATACCGGTTATGGTTTCAGAACGGTTAATTGATGTGAAGCAGGATTATAGGGGAAAATTCGTCGAAGTAATCGGTCAATTCAGATCCTATAACAGGCATGAGGAAAGCAAGAACAAATTAGTCCTGTCCGTGTTTGCCAGAGACATTAAGATTGTTAATGAATTATCGGAGAATGTTAAGCCTAATTTTATTTTTCTGGACGGTTATGTGTGTAAGCCTCCGATATACCGCAAAACTCCTCTTGGAAGAGAAATCGCAGATATATTGCTGGCTGTCAACAGACCATATGGAAAATCGGATTATATTCCATGTATCAGCTGGGGAAGAAATGCGAGGTTTGCCGAAACCTTTCAAGTGGGCGGACATGTGCAGTTATGGGGCAGAATCCAAAGCAGAGAATACCAAAAGAAGATAAGCGAAACAGAATTTGAGAAACGGATAGCCTATGAGGTATCGGTAAGTAAATTGGAATATCTTGACGAGTATTAAGTGAATTATGAGTTGTTACAAGCTGACTGTCGTTGGATTTGTAACAACTCATTATTGTTCTGTCTTTTTGTTTTTATCTTTTTTGCCTATATCTATTGACATTACATATGCGTAATGTTAATATAGGTTTACGAATAATGTGAAATATTGCTTAAGGTAGAGGCGCAATATTCATCAGTACACTGTTGATATCTCAGGGATAGTTGATGCAGTGGAAAGGGAATGTTGCCGAAGTGATAATAATCCTGAGTTATTATTGCTGGGCATATAGTGAATAACTATATGACTGTCATCATTAAACGGATGGAGTGCTGCCTAAAGATATGATGTATTGTAAATATTTATTTACATATAGAATTCTTTAGTGTCGACTCTGTTGTCGACATTTTTTATGTAATAGGTAAATGCATTCTATTATATAAAAATACTTCGTGCCTCAGCATATAATAAATACAAAATGCAATGATTTTACATGTATTATCGTTGGAACTGACGGTTTGATTATTATTGGAGGTGTTTTAATGGCTTTATTCAAAGGAGCAGGTGTTGCGATAGTTACACCATTTAACGGGAAGAACGAGGTTAATTATGAGAAGCTTGGTGAGCTGATAGAATTTCAGATTGCTAACAAAACTGACAGTATCATTATATGCGGTACAACCGGAGAGGCATCCACTCTTACTCATGAGGAGCATTTAGAGTGTATCAGATATGCGGTAGAGAAGGTAAATAAAAGAGTCCCGGTAATAGCAGGAACCGGGTCGAATTGTACGGCTACGGCCATATATCTGTCAAAGGAGGCAGAGCGCCACGGTGCGGATGGTTTACTGGTGGTAACACCGTATTATAACAAGGCCACACAGAAAGGGCTTATCGAACATTTTACAGCTATAGCAAAGAGTGTATCGCTTCCTATTATAATGTATAATGTACCCGGAAGAACAGGCTGCAATATGCTTCCGCAGACGGTAGCTGCACTTGTAAATAATGTTGATAATATTGTAGGCATTAAAGAGGCCAGTGCAAATATCGCACAGGTTGCTGATATTATGAGTCTTACTAATGGCAATATCGATATGTATTCCGGCTGCGACGAGATGATTGTTCCCATATTATCGCTTGGTGGAATTGGCGTTATATCCGTTCTGTCTAATGTTGCACCCGCACAGACTCATGATATGGTGGCAAAATACCTTGAGGGAGATACAGATACAAGCCGCAAGCTGCAGATAGACTTTATTCCTCTTATAAATGCCTTATTCTGTGAAGTGAATCCTATTCCTGTTAAGACTGCATTAAATCTGATGGGCTTTGAGGTAGGACCAACACGGATGCCGCTAACCAAGATGGAACCAAACAATGTGGAAAGACTGAGAAACGAGTTGAGAAATTGTAATATAGAAATTAAAGAATAGTGACTAATAACAACCGCCGAAAGTTAAGATTGGAGGAAGCGTATGACAAAGATCATTTTACGGGGCTGTAACGGTAAAATGGGAAGTGTAGTTACTCAGATGGTTGAGGAGGATGAAAACGTCGTTATTGCAGCAGGTATAGATGTCAGTAAAGGCAGGGAGGATAAATATCCTGTGTTTTACAGCTTTGCACAGTGCAATATAGATGCGGATGTTATCATCGATTTCTCATCCCCTGTGAACGTAAGGGAGATGCTGGATTTTGCTATGAAGCGTGGTATCGGAATAGTTATCTGTACAACGGGGTTTTCTAAAGAGGATCAGGAGCTTATTGAAGATGCATCTAAGAAAGTACCGATTCTCAGATCCGCAAATATGTCCATGGGTATTAATCTTTTATTAAAGCTTGTAAAGGAAGCTGCTCAGGTTCTTGCTGATGCCGGCTTTGATATTGAGATTATAGAGAAGCATCACAATAAGAAGGTGGATGCACCGTCAGGAACGGCTCTGGCTCTTGCGGATTCGATTAATGAAGCTCTAAACAACCGATATGAATATGTATATAACCGTACCAATATCAGAGCTCCTAGGGTAAAGAATGAATTAGGTATATCATCTCTTCGGGGCGGAACCATAGTAGGAGAGCATGAGATAATATATGCAGGAAGTGACGAGGTCATTGAAATAAAGCATACTGCGTATTCAAAAGCAATATTTGCAAAGGGTGCTATACAAGCTGCAAAATTCCTGTCTGATAAACCACCCGGAATGTATAATATGAATGATGTAATAGGATAAAACAATAAATCAAAACCCTATAATTATTAAAGCGTGTGCATATACAAGGCACACTTATGCAGTATTAAATAATTATTAGGGTTTTGATTTATTGCATTTGTTCACAATTTTTTCGTATTATTGTTGTATTATTATGGTGGTTACGCAGATAAGCTGCTTAAGAAGTCCCCGCCACTTCGTCCGATAAGAAGGCGGAGTGCAAAAACGCCGGGGTGTACTTGAATAATAAAAAACTAGGAGGAGAGTGCTTTGATTGAGGTAAAAAATCTAGTAAAGCGTTATGGAGACCATATCGCTGTGGATGATTTATCCTTTACCGTAGAGAAGGGGCAAATTTTAGGTTTTTTGGGTCCTAATGGTGCAGGAAAATCCACAACCATGAATATCATTACAGGTTATATATCTGCGACGGAGGGAACTGTGACGGTTAACGGGCTTGATATATTTGAAGAGCCTGAAAAAGTAAAGCAGATGATAGGATATCTGCCTGAATTTCCGCCTTTGTATCCTGAGCTGACTGTACTTGAGTATCTGAATTTCGTGGCAGATATCAAGAAGGTGGACAGGCAAAGCAGATCACAGATGGTTAAGGATATCATGGAGACCACCAAGATAACAGATGTGAAGAACCGATTAATTAAGCATTTGTCAAAGGGATATAAGCAGAGGGTAGGGCTTGCACAAGCAATCATGGGATATCCCGAGCTGATTATTTTGGATGAGCCGACAGTAGGACTTGATCCAAAGCAAATAATTGAGATTAGAGAATTGATTCGTGAGCTGAGTAATAATCATACGGTTATTCTAAGCTCACATATTATGCAAGAGGTCAGCGCTGTGTGCGACACCATTTTAATTATTGATAAAGGTAAAAGAGTGCTTCAGGATAAGCCTGAAAATCTAAGCATTCATTTTGGCTCTAAAGGAGGTCTTAAGCTGGTAGTCCGGGGTGACAAGGATACAGTTATAAGCGAGCTTAACAAGATAGAAAAGATAACTAATCTTGAGGAATCAGAAGCCTTGGAGGAGGGAACGGTCAGCTTAACACTGTATTTCAGAGAGGACGATGACATAAGAGAAGAAGTTTTCTTTAGCATGAGCAGCATAAAGATGCCTATCCTGGAGATGCAGTCCATCCGTATGAGCCTGGAGGATATATTCATCAAGGTAACGCAAGATGATGAATTACATGATATTAATAACAGTGAAATAACTGATGAAGAGGAGGTCGTTACAGATGCTGGCAATTTATAAGAAAGAACTGCGATCTTACTTTACCTCTATGATCGGATATGTATTTATGGCTCTGTTTTTAAGTATAGTGAGCTTTTATTTCTATATGCATAATCTTAATTCCAGAGTAGCTAATTTTGAATATACTGTTTCCAATGTAAGTTTTATCTTTGTATTGCTTGTACCGCTGCTGACAATGAGACTGATGGCAGAGGAAAACAAGCAAAAGACAGATCAGCTGCTGCTTACATCTCCGGTTACTGCAACAGATATAGTGATGGGTAAGTTCTTTGCTGTATTTACAATACTTACGATGATAGTTGCAGTTATCAGCGTCTATCCTCTTATTATGTCAAGATATGGGGAGGTACCGTTTGCTTCAGCATATGCAAGTATAATAGGCTTTCTTTTATTGGGAGGAGCTTATCTGGCCATGGGTCTGTTCCTTTCATCCTTGACAGAAAGTCAGGTTATTGCCGCAGTAATAACGTTTATTGTGTTCTTTCTTACATTGATTATGGAGGTTATTGCAAAGAATATTTCCACCAGTCACAAAACGGCATTTATTGCTTTTACCGTTCTATGGCTTATTATATGTCTGGTTCTGTGGATTATGATGCGTAATATAACAGTAGCTTTTGGCGCAGGAATAATTGGAATGATTGTTATGACCGTCATATATATGAATAACCCTTCCTTATTTGACGGAGCAATTGTGAAGGTTGTCAGCTGGCTTTCTGCTATGGCTCGTTTTGGGAACTTCTATATGGGGATTTTGGATTTGTCAGATATTATATATTACCTCAGTATAATCTTTGTATTTTTGTTCCTGTCAACTCAGGTTATTAAGAAAAAGAGATGGAGTTAGGAGGGGCAAGTGATGAGCGATAAGAAAAATAATAAGAATTTTAATTTGAATAGATTTAATACTTCTTTTTCAAGAAGAAGCTTTAAAAGCGGAGCTTATGCATCTGTAATATCCGCAGTAGTGATTGCTTTGGTTTTACTGGTTAATCTTATCATTAATGAATTTGATCTAAAGATTGATATAAGCAGTGAGGGGATCTATACATTAACGGATAACACAAAGGAATATATTAAAGGCTTGGAGGATGACGTAACATTATATTATCTTATTGAAGCAGGAAAAGAAGCACCTATGTTTCTGAAGATAGCACAGAAATTCGAAAGCTTTTCTGACCGTATTGCCTTGGAGCAGGTAGACCCTATACAGTACCCCACCTTTTCATCGGAGTATGTAGATGACGAGGTTAGCTTAAACAGCTTTCTGGTTATTAACAACAATACAAAGCGGGCAAAATATGTAGATTATAATGATATGCTTATTAAGAAGTTTTCAGAACAGACCTATCAACTTGAGATTGTAGGTGTGGATATAGAGGGTCAGCTTATCTCTGCCATTCAATATGTAACAAATCCCAAGCTTCCCACAGTATATTACACCGTAGGACATGATGAGCCTGAGATAGGTCCGATATTTAAGGACATCATGTCGAGAATGAATATTGATATACAGCCTCTTGAAACTTTTTTTACAACCGAAATGCCTGAAGACTGTGATGTACTGATAATAAATGCTCCGACAGAGGATTTTTCGGATTCAGAGATTGAAACGATAAAGCAGTATATGGCAGCAGGCGGTAATGTTGTTATAGCTGTTAATTATCTGGCTAAGGATTTGGAGAATCTGAATTTATTGATAGATTATTATGGAGTACAGATAGAAGATGGAATTATACATGAAGGGGATCCAAATCACTTTATTCCGCTATTCCCGCGCTTTTTAGTGCCTAAAGTGTTAAAGCATGATATTACAGACACTCTTTATAACGGTGGCCGTTTTGTGATTGCACCTGTTTCCTCCGGACTCATTATTAAGAGCGGAATTAGAAGCTCATTGACGGTTGAGCCTTTACTGCAAACCTCTGACAAGGCATACTCCAAGGTAGATATCAGCTCAGGGAAGATTACTATGGGTGAAGATGACATTCCCGGTCCGTTCAATATTGGACTTATTTCCAGTGACACCTATGAAGGAGTTACATCCAATATGGTGATATTTTCTTCAGCAGAGATATTTGAGGACAATATGCTGGCTGATTACGGAAATATATATTTACTTGTTGATACAATTGGAAGTCTTGTAGGAGAGATTGAAACCATAGCGGTAAGACCGAGATATTTATATCCTAAGCCGCTTAATATCACTCAAAAGCCTGTAATTATATGGGCCACATTAACCATTATCGCTGCACCTATACTTATCTTAGCTACAGGTATCTTTATCGTTATAAGAAGGAGGAGACGATAATGTCAAACAGAAACAGAAAAAATCTGATTACAATGATTTCCCTTCTGCTGTTCTTATTGATTGTGTCAGGTTTTTATGTATGGTTTTCGAACAGAGACAAATCGGGTAAGAATGACACTGCCGATTCTGATTCTTCCTTTGTTATAGCAGCTTTGGATCCTGACCTTATAGATACTATTTATTATAAGAATGAGAATGCAGATATAACTTTGGTTCTTGAGGATGATACTTGGGTATATACTGAGGAGAAGGAGCGCCCTATAAATAAATATTATGTCAGTTATCTTATTAATATAATAGATAGTATCAGGGCGGAAAGAGTGGTAAACGAGAATCCTGAGGATCTTAGTCTGTACGGTTTAGACTCACCTAAGGCAATTATAAAAGGATCTCAGCCTGATGGAAAGACAGTAGCTTTAATGATTGGCGAGAAAACAACTGCGGGAGATGGTCGCTATGTAAAGCTGGAGAATGATGATACGGTATATTTAGTGAAAAGAATTCCCGAAACACATTTATCATTTAGTCTCACAGACATGACTGATATAGAGCATGGACCAAGCATAGAAACCAATAATATATATCATATCGAGATAATACAGAGTGATAAAGAGGATTTTGAGCTGATATACGATGTGGATTCAAAATATCACATAGCCGCTACCCCTTATCTTTCATGGGCTATTCTTAAGCCTTATGAAACCGCTTATGCGGCCGACAGCACAAAGGTTTCTGAGTTTTTGACCAAATACAGCAGCTTTAATTTTTCAGTCTGTATTGATTATAACGCGGAGGATTTTGCACAATATGGACTGGAGGATCCAAAAGCCTCAATATTCATAGAATATTATGAAAAGCGTAATGAGAAGCTGGATGAGCCGGAAATCGATCCTGATACCGGTGAAGAGATAACATCACGAACCGTTAAAGATGAAAAAAGCTTTAGGCTTTATATCGGAGAGAGGAACGAAGACGGAGATTACTATGTAAGAAAAGAAGGGGATAATGCGGTCTATATAATGAAAGCCTCAAATCTGGATAGTAAGCTTGAGGCAGATGCATTCGATATGCTGAGTAAATTCGTTAATATCTATAATATTGAAACAATTAATAATATTGATATAGATATTAATGGCGTTCTTTATAATATGAAGATAGAGAGGGATAAAATAATCAACGATGAAGGTGAGGAGGAAATCAAAAAAACCTACTATTATAATTGGTCAGTGGCAGATGAAGAAGTATTCAAGGATGTATATCAGGTTATGATAAGTGCTTTGATAGATACACAGCTTGATGAAGTGGTATCGGTCAGCGGTAAGGAACCGGTATTAACACTGACATATTATGTAGAAGGCTATGATGAACCTTTTAAAACCAGTTATTATCCCTATGATGAGAGCTTCTATCTTATAGATAACGGTACTCCTGTCCGCTTTGTCGCAGACAAGAGAAAAATCGATGCAATAATAAAAGCGGTACAGGAATTCAAGTTAACAGATTAATATAAGTTAAAAAATTTTGAATGTTCTATTAATAATACAGATGCCATGATTTGTAAAGTCATATGCGGACATTTCATGTCCGATTTGGACTTATAAATCATGGCATTTGATCTTCTATATGTACATTATGGTAATAGCCGGGTGNCTCTTATAATATGTATTAATTTATAACTTGTACGAATAATCGCTGCATTGACATAATATATTAGCATATGGGATAATCTAACCGAAGGCATAAGTCCCAGGGAGGGATACTATGGATATAAAGAAAAAGTTAATAATTATGGGTGTTTGCATTGTTATAGTTATAGCCGTACTTGCTGCAAATGTTATTCGGAGGCTTAACTATAAAGAAGAGGATTCTATTGATAAAGAAGAGGTTGTTAAAGAGGATATTATGACTATAGCGGAAGCATATCGTCTTCTAAGCTATCTGGAATATGATAAAAAAGGCAGAGAAGCATTAAAGACGGATATAAACTATGCCGATGAGGATATGTCCGGTTGGTATGACAGCTATGTAAATGCAGTATGGAAAATGGGTTTAATAGAGGGGACTATTACGGTTTCTCCAAATAATGCCCTGACTGTAGGACAATGTAAGACCTTGATAGATAGACTTATAACAAAAAAACCACAGCTGCAGGGAGTATATTCCAATCTTTCATTTGATTTTATGAATGCCGGAGAGGAAATGCCAATACCACAGTTCTTGGAGCTGTATAAGGCACTTCTTGAATTGATGCCTGAGGATGAGCGTATAGCTAAGAATGAGGTGTTATTTATTCTTGACCGGGAAATCACGGAGGATGGAAGGGATAGGATTGTAGCAGATATAGGGAGGTATTATTATGAGAACTCAACGGATTATGGGAGATTCTTTTCAGATTCCTATGTCAAATCCGGTGACAGATTAACAGGAGAGGAGTTTCTTAACCGCTTTGTTAATAAAGGAGTTGAAGCCCTGGTCTGTGGCAATGAAATAGTATATATCATTAATATACACGATGAAAAAATAGTTCTTCATAATGTATGGATTAAGCAAGGAAAGGGAGAAAAGGTTGATGCTTTTATTAACGGAATTCACAAGGAGCTTCAGACACAATTTAGGCTGTCACAGGATATTGAGAAGGTAATCGGCAACATATCGGTTGAGAATGAAAAAATAGTCGCTATTAGTATAAAGCCTGACATTATTCAGGGTAAAGTATTGCTGTCTGGGGATGATTTCATAGAGATAGAGGGTTATGGAAGAATTCCTCTTGAGGATAATTATAAGATATATAAAATATATGGTGAGCTGTCAATGGAGAGAACCAACAGCATTTTAGTTGGTTATGACACCACGGATTTTGTTGTATCCGGCGGTAAAATTAGTGCGGCATTAATCAGAGAAAGCATAAAGGCAGAAAACATCAGGGTTCTCATTCACACAACGGGATTTAAGAGTATATATCATGAGAAGGTAGAATTAGGAGCCACATCTGATTATATCGTTAAGGTTGGTGATACTGAAACTTCTTATACGTCTGCTGAAACGCTGACTCTTACACCGCAGGATAAGATGCTGTCTGCCGGAAGAGTAATTATAGAACCGATATCGGAGGAAGGAAAGATAAAGCTTCTGTCAATAGAGCGCTCAATGGGAGTTCCCCGATATCGAGGGAGAATTGAGATTGCTCAGTCTGATAAGGGGCTAATTATTGTAAATGAGCTGCCCTTGGAGGAGTATCTGTATGCGGTTATTCCAAGTGAGATGCCAACTTATTATGGGTTAGAACCATTGAAGGTTCAAGCGGTATGTGCAAGAAGCTATGCATATCGTCATCTTATTGCCAACAGTCTAAGCGGATATGGAGCACATGTGGATGACAGCGTATCCTATCAGGTATACAATAACATTGAAGAGAATGAGGATTCTATCCTTGCTGTTAAGGATACCTATGGTAAAGTTGTGGAGTATGAGGGTGATGTTATTACAACCTATTATTTCTCGACCTCATGCGGTCATACGACCTCCGTCGAGCATGTATGGGCTAATGGCACCGCAACACCATATCTTAGCGGCAGACTGCTCAGTGTAGAGAATGATAGCGAGGATGTGCTGTCCGGACAGATAAAGAATAGTCTCTATAGTGATTTGGTAAAGGAGGATAATTTCCGAAGCTTTATTCTGGATCAGAGCTATGATACCTATGATTCCGAATATAATTGGTATCGGTGGTATGTTACTGTGGATATTGATGATATAAAGAGTAATCTGGACAAAAAGCTGGCAGCACGATATCAGGCCAACCCTGAGCTTATAAAGACACTTGTAAGCGGCAATGCAAAGGACAACGATGCTGTATATGAGAGCCTGCCTGTGGAGACAATCGGAGAAATAGTGGATATATTCGTAGGAACCCGCGGTATCGGCGGAATAGTATATGAACTTATAATACAAGGAACAGAAAAGACTATTAAGATTCAGACAGAATATAATATTCGTGTGTTCTTATCACCGTCAAATGCTACAGTTTATCGTCAGGACGAGAGTGGGGTAGACAACTTAAGCCTGTTGCCAAGTGCATTTTTCTTCATAGATCACAATATGCGCAGTGGGAAGCTGGAAAGTATATCAATAACCGGAGGCGGTTACGGACATGGTGTTGGGATGAGCCAGAACGGAGCAAAATCCTTATCAGATGCAGGGAAAAAATACGAAGAAATAATTAAGTATTTCTACAAGGGAACTGAGATAGGTTTCATATATGAGTGACCTCTATTCGTCAGAGGTGTTGTTGTAAAGCTGTTTTATCTTATCAGTTGCTGTTTTATTTTGAAGCAACAGATTAACTTCTGCACCGATAAATAAGATATACATGCAGGAATACATCCAGAGCATGAACAATACGATGGTCGTTAAGCTTCCGTACATGGAGGCATAGTTGGAATAATGGTCAATATAATAGGAAAAGGCGTAGGAAAAGCCCATCCATCCTGCCGAACAAACCAGTGCTCCCGGAAGCTCCTTTGATACCTTTGTTTTTCTGTTTGGAATAGCTATATATATAATCAGGAAGAATATAAGCAATACAATCAAACCAACTATAGTACGGAGGCTAATAATTAATAAAGCTAAGTTCTGCATTACAGGAAAACGAATTACAATCCAGACGTACAGCCTGTTACCAAAAATAAATAGAATTATGGTGATAATAAGCATTACTGCAAATATCAGAGTGTAAATGGTAGAGATGAATCTGAGGAAGATGGATTTTCTGGTCTCCTGTATTTCATACACGGAATTTAAACCTTTCATAATAGCAAGAAAACCTTTACCTGCTGACCACAGGGCTGTGACAGCAGTTACAGATATCAGTGTTCCGGTGTTTGTTTTTTGATATATCTCAGTGATGACAAGTACGATAAGAGAATTAAAGGCATCAGGAAAAACTCTGGTAACAATATTTAAAATCGTACTTTCTTTTAATGAAAAGAAAGGGACAATACTCAATAAAAACATAATAAACGGGAAAAAAGAGATGATGATAAAGAATGCAGCCTGAGCTGAAAATGCCGATACATGATCATCTCTTATTTTTCGGGAAAACATATTTAATACTTTTATCGTTGATTTTATCATGGCATACCTCATTTTATATATTTAGCCTTCTGATGTTACAGAACCTAAGTCAATACTGTCCCAATACTCTGAATTAATCTTAATGTCATAATCCTGCAGCAGTTTTTCATAATGTATCTCAAATAGTGCAGCCTTTTCATTCATTACAGCCCTTTCTGTTGCTTCTTCATAACGGACAGTAGAATTGTTATCCAGCATATGAATTATATAATAACCGAATTGCGTAGTTATTACATCACTATAATCCCCATTATCCAAGTTTCTTACAGCTTCTTTATATTCCTTCTCAGCAGTGCTGTCGCTTAGTATAAAACTACGTTTATAATGCATAATCCCATCGACCGTATCTAAGACCGTATCAAAGTCATTACCGTTTTGTATAAGCCTCATTATATATAATATATTGTCATATGCTTCTTTTATTTCACTTTCGCCATAAGAAATAATACGCCCGCTATTTACCTCAGCAGTAGGGATATATAGGCATTCCGTTACATATTCTCTATATTCTTCCGGATCTATGGTACTTTTAATTGCTTCCTCATCTACTTTAAAGCCACTTGTAATTGCAGAGTAATATTTGTCAGCCAGGGCAAGTTTATTATATGATTTAATGAGAACATCTCTGGTTATACCCGAATTATTAATATCCTTATCAGACATAGAGGAAAGAAGCTTATCTGCATTTGCTTCTGAGTCAGCCAGTTCAACCTTATTAAGAGTATAGCCTTCTTTTTTCGCTTGTCTGGAAAGAATCTCATGATAAACAACTTTGGCCATAATGGTATTCTTTGAAATCTGCTCCATAGTCATACCGTTAAATTCATAATCCCAATAGTCGGTACCGAGAATTTCCTTATATTTTTCATTCCATATCTTTCGGTCCTGCTCAATAATATATATATCAAAAAGAAAATCCTTCAAGGTAAGCTTGTCATGATCTATCTGAACAATAGTATGATTCTTTTTGCAGGCAGAAAATACAAAGGACAGGTTAAGTATCAGGAAAACTAATATAATATATGCTATTTGTTTTCTTACCATGAGTTTTCCTCCGGATTTTATTTAATTACTTTTATTGTATAGCATTTATTTTTGTAGTCAAGTCTTGAGAGAAATCAGATGTTTTATTAAATATAAAGCAAACTGAAGGAATGAAATTATTTGATAGACTTAAATGTAAAAATATGTTAATATTATATAGAAGAATATAATTAAACAATTGTGTGTGATTAAGAAATTTTGTCTTTGAAGTGTAGAAACTCTTGATTTTTATATGTATTATAGTTATGATGTTATATAGGAGTAATTAGATAAATATGGGTTTAATGTTGTTGTGTAAGATAAGGAGATTTTCAGATGATTAATTTTGAAGATGAAATTGAAAAATTCCAACCGAGTCTGGAGATTGAACAGGCAGAAGATGTAATCTACAATAATGACTTAACTGATGTATCGGATATTTTGAAGGAGTTGCTTAAAGGAAAAAGCAACACTTATTATGATGAAAGAGGTTAGGTGGGAATAATATTATGGTTTGCCCAAAATGCAGAAGCAATGTTTCCGACAAAAGAATCCGCTGTGATCGCTGTGGTCAGGACTTAGTATTATACAAGAAGATCTTCAAAGCTTCCAATATGTATTATAATAATGGTCTGACAAGAGCAAAGGTACGGGATTTGTCCGGAGCAGTTGTTGCTTTAAAGAAAAGCCTTGAACTTAATAAAGCCAATACTGATGCAAGAAATTTATTGGGATTAATATATTTTGAGATGGGTGAAACCGTAGCCGCACTTAGCGAGTGGGTAATTAGCAAGCATTTTCAGCCTGATAATAATGATGCTGATAATTATATTAATAATATTCAGGAAAATCCCACAAGATTGGATAACCTAAACCAAGCAATTAAGAGATATAACAATGCATTGGTTTTTGCAAAGCAGGGAAGTGATGACTTGGCCATTATCCAGCTAAAGAGAGTGCTGCAGCTTAATCCTAATTTTATCAGAGCATATCATCTGATTTCCTTACTGTATATGAAAAACGGTGAGAAGGAAAGGGCAAAGAAAAGCTTATTAAAAGCAGCACGCATAGATGTAACTAATACAACTACATTAAGATATTTAAGGGAGCTGGAACCTCGACCTGTTTTAGCAAAAGAAGGAGATATGGCTGTAAGTGATGATAAGGATGTAACCTCATCTATTATGCCTGTTTCATCCTATCGTGAAGATAAGCCCAATGTCATGGCATTTGTGAATTTGATAGTCGGAGTCCTGATTGGACTTGCGGTAGCTACATTCTTGATTTTACCGACTATTAAGAATAATGATACAAAAGGTAAAAACTTAAGTAATGATGACTATAGTGCAGGTATGGCAGTCATAGAAGAAAAAGATGCTGTTATAGCACAGCTTCAGGACGAAAAGGATAAACTGGAGGAGACTATAATTACACTTAGGGCAGAGTTAGAAGGAATCGTTATCCCTGAGGTTGATCCTGCCCTTTATGATCCGTTGCTTGAAGCATCATTGCAATATATTGAAGAACTGACTAAGGATGAGGAAGAAAGAGATTTTAAGCAGATAGCAGAAAAGCTTAGTTTTCTGGATACCAGCATGTATGAAACGGATGCATCCTTACAGCTGGTAGAGAAGCTTAAACAGATGATTTATCCTGAGGTTTCAGCACAGTATTATGATACAGGTCATGATTTATATAGTGATGCAAGATATGAGGAGGCACTGGAGGATCTTTTCCTGTCATATTTCTACAATCCGGACAATTATGATGCAATATATTTCATCGCCAGAGCATATCATAGACTTCAGGATTATGACAATGCAAAAATTTATTATGAAATCATAGTCAATGATTTTCAGGATACAAGAAGATATGATAATGCCAAGAGTTATCTTCAGCGTATACAAAATTAATATAAAGACAAATATTATAAAGACAAATACTTAAGATAAGATGAAAAAAAGACGTTTTAGGAAAGAATGATTATCATTCCGTTAAAAGGTCTTTTTTTCATAACCCATTATGGCGATATATGTAATAATATAACTATAAATAACAGGACTGGAGGTAAAATATCCGATGCAAGATAGCAAAAGGTATATTAAGGCTGATAAAAGGTCGGGAAAGGAGGAGACAAGCTATGAAATTAATCAGCGGCATCTAATAATCAGGCTGAATGAAGAGCTTGATCATCACAATGCAATTCAGATTAGAGAAAAGGCTGACAGATTGATAGATAGAAACCATATAAAGCATATTGTATTTGATTTTTCGGGTGCCGGTTTTATGGACAGTGCCGGAATCGGAGTAATTATGGGACGGTACAAAAAGGTTGTATTTGTCGGAGGCAAAATTGCCGTAGCCGGTGTAAATTCTACAGTGGATAGGATTTTTCGCTTGTCAGGGCTGTATAAAATTATTGAAAAATATGATTCGGTTGAGACTGCATTGAATTATCTGAAATAGCTATATGAAAGTAAATGAAAGGGGATAAGTTGTTAACATGGATAACACGAATAAGATGGTATTGGAGTTTGAAAGCAAATCACAAAATGAAAGCTTTGCAAGAACCGTAATTGCAGCCTTTGCAACCACCATGGATCCGACTATCGAGGAGCTTGCAGACATTAAGACAGCCGTATCGGAGGCAGTTACTAACAGCATAATACACGGCTATGCAGACGGCACAGGTATGATTATCATGAGGTCCTTCATAAATGGAAATGAAATTACTATTGAGGTGGAGGATTTCGGAGTAGGTATTAAGGATATAAATAAAGCAATGGAACCTCTATATACATCCAGACCGGAGTTAGAGAGGTCCGGTATGGGATTTTCTTTCATGGAAGCCTTCATGGACGATTTGGAGGTAGAATCTGTCTTTGGTGAGGGTACCTTAATAAGAATGAAAAAGTGCATAGGAAACCAGGTTATAAAAGGGTATGCGCATTAAACCGGACATAATGCAGGTTAGTACATAAGGTATCGAAGGGAGTGAGGTTTGATGTGGATACGCTTGAGTTGATTAAATTGTCCAGGGAAGGAGACAAAGAGGCAAGGGAACTGGTTGTTGAACAGAATGTAGGTCTGGTATGGAGCATTGTAAGAAGATTTGCCAACCGGGGTCATGAAATGGAGGATTTGTTTCAAATCGGCAGTATAGGACTGATAAAGGCAATTGATAAATTTGATTATTCATATGATGTTAAGTTTTCTACTTATGCAGTTCCTATGATTACAGGTGAAATAAAGCGTTTTCTTAGAGACGATGGTATGATAAAGGTAAGCAGAAGCCTTAAGGAAAGTGCTACTAAGATTAGAGCTTACAGAGAAAGATACAGCAATATTTATGGCAGAGAGCCAACGGTTGAAGAGATATCCAAAGAGATCGGTATTTCAAAGGATGAAATATTGATGGCATTAGAGACGGGTGCTGAGATAGAATCGCTATATAAAACAATTTATCAGGGTGATGGAAGCCCGATATATCTGATCGACAAATTGGCAGAGGTTAAGGATGAAAGTGAAGATACGATTGACAAGCTTGCTTTAAAAGAGATTATTGCCTCTTTGGATGAAAGGGAGCAGGAAATCATCAAGCTTAGATACTTTAAAGATAGAACACAGACCGATATCGCTAAAGAATTGGGAATATCCCAGGTGCAGGTATCAAGGATGGAAAAAAGAATTTTGAAAATATTAAGAGACAAGCTGGGATATTAAGAGACAAGCTGGGTGCATGAATATGTATTCATTTTCCAGTATAATAAAATGTAAAAATCACATAATAATACCGGTAAAAGCATCAGGAAAAATCCTGATGCTTTTAGCATAAAAAGACTATTACATGCTAAAAGACTGTCTTAACTTTGAATCAGTAAACTATATATGTATGAAATGAGATTAATAAGAAGATGACTCGGTTAGCTAAGCATAAAGAAATGAGACTTAAAAGACTTTAGATTAGGAGAGATTCCATGTTGGTCAGAAAGAAAAAAATATTTATCATAGCAACCTTTCTTATAGTTGCTGCTATTGCAATAGTATTATGTGTCGGTTATTTTACAGAGGATAAAAAAAACGAATACGATGGTACATTAGTTAAATTTCACGTAACAGAACAGGAAGGGTGATATCGGATGGAGAAGGAAAAGAATAGAATTTCCGATGTGATAAGAGAAAGGAATACTACTATAAGAAATGAGAACTACAACCAATATGTCAAGCAGGTAACTCCTACATTCAGTACGGTAAAAAATTGTGTGAAGGCCTATGTAATTGGCGGTCTGATATGTGTCATCGGGCAGGGTCTGACAAATTATTTTTTTGACAGATCGGGTGATATGGAGCTGTCTAAGTCTTACACAACGATTGCCTTAGTATTCTTATCAATATTATTTACCGGATTGGGATTATACCAAAAGTTGGCCAAATATGGGGGAGCAGGCACATTGGTACCGATTACCGGGTTTGCCAATTCTGTTGCAGCACCGGCTGTTGAATATAAAAAGGAAGGTCAGGTATTCGGTATCGGCTGTAAAGTGTTTACTATAGCCGGACCTGTAATTTTGTACGGTTTGTTTTCTTCGTGGCTGCTGGGCTTAATTTATTATCTGCTAAAGCAATTTTAAACAGCTTAAAAATCTGATAAACCGGACTAAAATAACAGTAATATTAAGATTGGAGTTGTATCTATGGCTGAGAATACCGGTAATAACAGGATAAACATTAAAGACAAGGCAGTAAAGGGCTATAAGTTTGCAGGAAAGCAAAGCATAGCATTTAAGAATCCGCCATATATCATTGCAGAAGCCTCTATAGTTGGGAAAAAGGAGGGTGAAGGACCTCTCGGTACTCTTTTTGATCAGATAATTGAGGATCCGATGATTGGCAAGGATAATTGGGAAGAGGCTGAAAGTGAGTTAATGAAGCTTACCGCTCAGAAAGTTCTTATGAAGGCGGGGCTGAAGAATACGGATATTCGTTATCTGATAGGAGGAGATCTTCTGGGGCAGCTAATCGCTACTTCATTTGGAATAGCAGAGCTGCATATTCCTGTATTCGGTGTATATGGAGCCTGCTCGACTATGGGAGAGGCTATGACATTAGGAGCGATACTTGTGGATGGAGGATATGCAGATAAGGTGTTATCTATAACATCAAGTCATTTTGCCGGTGCAGAAAAGCAATTCAGATTTCCTCTGGATTATGGCAACCAAAGACCGTATTCAGCCACATGGACAGTAACAGGTTCAGGGGCTGTTATTATTGCTGATCAATGTAATAATAAAAATTCAGGTGAGCAGAATATAGTAATAACAGGGGTGACAAGCGGTAAAATAGTGGATTATGGAATAAAGGATTCCATGAACATGGGAGCGGCAATGGCTCCTGCTGCATTCGAAACCATTAAGCAGAATTTTGAGGATTTTAATATACAACCGAATTATTATGACAAGATTATCACAGGAGATTTAGGTTATGTAGGTAAAAATATTCTTATAGAATTGTTGAAGGAAAAAGATTATGACATATCAGACAGGTATATGGACTGTGGTATAGAGATATTTGATAAGGATACACAGGATACTCATGCCGGAGGAAGCGGCTGCGGATGCTCTGCCGTTACCTTTACAGCTTATATTGTTAAGCAGCTTAAGGAAGGTGCATGGAAAAGGGTGTTATTTGTGCCAACCGGTGCATTACTGTCACAGGTCAGCTTCAATGAGGGAAATACAGTACCCGGGATTGCACATGCAGTTATGGTAGAAGCAAAAAAAGGGTGATTTAGACCGGCAGATAAAGACATCTTAATATCAAACTAAGGAAGGAGTCTATTATAAAATGGATTATATTAAAACGTTTTTGGTGGGAGGAGCCATATGTGCTCTAACTCAGATTTTACTTGATAAAACAAAGCTAATGCCCGGTAGGGTAATGGTAATATTGGTATGCTTTGGAGCTATACTTGGGGCACTTGGTTTGTACGAACCCTTTGCAAAATGGGGCGGGGCAGGAGCGAGTGTACCTCTGACCGGATTTGGCAATGCATTATTCCAGGGAGTAAAAAAATCAGTTGATCAGGAGGGCTTTATAGGCATATTTAAAGGAGGCTTTACAGCCTCCGCAGTTGGAATATCCGCAGCCTTAATCTTCTCCTATATGGCATCCTGGGTGTTCAATCCAAAGATGAAGACATAAGGCAAAGAAAGACATTCATTTATTTATGCTATGGGAAGACCCAGAATGTGTCAAACTCATCTTCATAATCGTCATAGCTGTTATCTGCAGGTGGTACGTAAGGGTATTCATCTTCATAATATATACCCGTATGCACACTGCATTTTTCTTTTGGAAGGATGAAAGGAGTGTCGTCTGTTACTCCGGTTTCATTTTTATCAAGGTAAACCGCTTCCTTGCGGCTGTTTGCAGGGCAGTGCTCAGTCGCCAGAGCTGAAGACTCCGTACATATAGATGCTTTAACATGTATATCACATTTTTCTGTGGGTTCGGTACCCTTCGCAAAGTATTCAATTCGGGTAGTATCTCCGCCAATATAATGGTCGCATAAGCCATCTACAGCCAGCTTGCCTGATTTAGTACAAATCTTTGCTGATACTATGGTGTTAGGCATGGTGAAGGTCTTTTTCTCCAGCCCCTTCTCAATATGAATTCTTTCCATTATAGTCCGCCATATTATACGGTTGAAGGTACGCTCAGTCTGCGATTTGTTATTGTCAAAGCCTGCCCAGATGGTGGCTGTATAGTAAGGGGTATAACCGCTGAACCACAGATCATTATAATCTGAAGTTGAGCCTGTTTTACCTGCAACCGGCATATCAATTTCCTGAAGTTTTAATACTTTACCGGTTCCAATATTTACTACATCCTCCATAGCATCAGTAAGCAGCCAAGAGGTAGATTCCTTTATTACCTGTTCCTTTATGGGTTCATTTTCGAGTAATANCTTCCCGTTAGCATCCAGTATCTTAGTATAAAAAACAGGCTTAATATATGCTCCGCCATTTGCTATGGTAGCAAAAGCAGCTGTCAATTCCAGATTCGAAACACCATCAGTAAGCCCTCCCAATGCCATAGGAAGGTTAATATCAGATACCACTCGGCCGTTAGGCTCAGTTCTTGTCTCAACCAGAGAAGTGAAGCCTAATTTCTTAAGGTATTCATAGCCAACCTGTGGGGTCACTTCTGCCAGAGTTTTAACAGTAACAATATTCATAGAGTCATAGATACCTTTTCGCAGTGTGGATAATCCTTCGTATTTTTTTGTGGATCTCCAGTTGCTTACTTCGGTTACGCCATCCGGGTAGTAGTATGGACCGGTATCATCCTGAACACTGGCAAGTGTGAAGCCCGCACTGTCGAGTGCCGGTAGATAAGTTGATAATATCTTAAAGGTGGATCCCGGCTGTCTGACTGTATTAGTAGCTCTATTTAGAGTTCGGTTACCTTTCTTCTCACCGCGTCCCCCGGCTATGGCCAGCACATGACCTGTATGCTGATCCATTACCACAAAGGATACTTGTGGCTGAATAGTCATATCGACTCTCTCTAATAGAATCTTATCTCCTTCATCAAGTATGGCTTCCTTAAATTCATTTATTCTCTCTTGCATATCCTCCTTGTCTTTAAAAAGCAGGGAGAATTTGCTGTCCTTATCGTCGAGGTATAAATCATCAGGATCGGGATAATCCTTAAAGAAATCAAGTAAATCATTTTTATGATAGTGTATTGTGGTTTTATCTTTGTCATTCTTTTGTATGGATATGGCATAATCCAGTTCCCAAAAAGAGATGCCTATTTCGGGGAAGAATGATTCGTCAGAGATAACCTCATCAACTATTCTCTGAATAGTAGGATCCTGTGTGGTTATTATTCGTAAGCCTCCGCTGTATATTAAGTCCAAGGCTTGGGCTTGGGTATATCCCAGCTTTTCCTGCAGGTCATTCATTACCTGCTCGATCAGCTCATCAACAAAATAACTGTAATAAGAGGTGGAGGAGTATTCTTCATTAACTGCCTGTATTCTGGAATACACATCATCTGCCATAGCAGCATCATATTGTGCCTGAGTACAATGTCCAAGTTCCAGCATCTTTCTAAGGACATCATTCTTACGAACCTCATTCCTCTCGGGATACGTAATGGGATTATGATACGCAGGAAGCTGGGCAATAGCTGCCAGTACCGCAGCCTCCGATAAGGTTAATTCCCAAACATTCTTATTAAAATATCTCTTAGATGCCATCTGTACCCCATAGGTTCCGGAGCCTAAGTTAATTGTGTTAAGGTAGTATTCAAGAATTAGAGGCTTGTCGATACTATTTTCAATCTGTATAGCCAGATATTGCTCTTGAATTTTTCTCTCCAGACGGTCAATAAAGTTCTGTTCTCTGCCGCCTTCAAATACTTGTGCTTTAAGCAATTGCTGTGTGATAGTACTGGCACCTTGGTCGAATTCTCCGCCCTTAACTCCTAATACAAATGCACGAAATATTCCTCTTACGTCAATTCCGTCATGCTGATAGAAGCGTTCATCTTCAATACTGATAAATGCATCCTGTACAATCTTTGGAATATGCTTTATCTCTATATATTCCCGGTTGGCATGTGCTCCGACCAAGTGCTCAATAACGTTACTTTCACTATCATATACATATGTGGTATATCCTTTTGGTACAACATCAATCTGAGTAATGTTTGGAGCACTGTCAACTAAACCTTTAATATATCCAAGACCGGCATATACACATATAATGACTACTGCAACTATTGCAATAATAATTAGCCTGAATAAAGTAATGCGGATTTTGGATGTAAGGCGTCTTGAAGTAGATTTAATATATTGTTGTTTTTGTTCTATGCCTTTTTGACTATAATTCATAATTACCTCCATTGTGCGAAGCAACAATTGTGCATAAGCAACTTAAATGGATTATTGCGATAAGAAAAGTATATCAAATTATTAGTATTAAATAAAGTATTAAATAAAGTAATAATAACATTTCGACTAAATAAAGGCATTAATTGTATAAAAAATGCAAAACAAAATAATAAAATAATACCATATTTTTAGACAATATTTTCATAAAACTTAAATATACTGATAACAATTCATAAAAAATCATTAAAAAATATGGGAAGTGTCGAAATATCACGAACTATAAATAATAGTGCGTTAAAATTATCTTTATTATTTTAAGTTTTTAGTATATAATCTGTTTTGTCACTTATTTTTGTTAAATTTGCACTTATGGGGGTAATAGTATGAGAAAGTTAGAATTATTGTTTAAGAATGAAGTGACTTTAGAAGATGACAGATTGATGCGACTGGAGTACAAGATAACAGAAAATCACAGTACTGACAGCGAGAAGCCTTATTATGGAATACAGATTATCAAGTATGTCGATAATGAAATGGAGATGGATGAGGCCATAGGTATTTCATATTCCAAGGATAAGGTAAAAGCAATTACAAAAACCTTGTTTCAGCATGCTGTGACACCAATATCAATGATAGAAATCATTGATGACCTAATAACACTCGAGGATATTTAATCAAAGCGGTACATAATATCCGAGATTAAAACAGGTGTACTTTACCGTTTATAACAGTAAAGTATACCTTTTTAATTTCTGTCGGTGACAATGCTCCGTTCGACAGGTCAGCCAGTCTGTTTTTGAAATTATCCACCTTATCCGACGGTACTATGAAGTCCATAGTGACAGTATCAGTGTAATCAGATGATATTAAAGGGAAATTCTCCTGTGCAATATAATATTGAATCTTACCGACCAAATTATAATCAGTTGTAATCTGAAAATGAATTCCGAGTTCCTTCCTTATTATAATGCTATGTTCAAGACCTGCCAAAGTGGCAGATTGATATGCCTTAACAAGGCCTCCTGTTCCGAGCAGGGTGCCTCCAAAATAGCGGGTTACCACTACTACAAGATTAGTCAGTTCTTTGGCTGCCAGAACATCAAGCATTGGCTTGCCGGCTGTTTGGCTGGGTTCACCATCATCAGAAAAACGCATAATAGGGTTTTTTGTTCCTATTATATATGCGTAACAATTATGGGATGCATTCCAATTTTTCTTCTTAATATTTTCTATAAATGAAAGAGCTTCCTCTTCGGTTTCTGCAGGGCTTACAGATGCAATAAATCTCGATTTTTTGACTACTATTTCGCCTACACCGCCTTGGTATATGGTGATATATGAATCCGTTGGTTTTTTCATTATTATGCTCTCCTTTGCCCCGTATTTATTGTATTATATCAATTCTATACAGGAGCCGCAAGTAATACGAAAGCATAAACATATGTTTGCATTTTATTAAGCTTATGATATACTATTCATAGATAATAGGATTTTAATTCATAAGCATATATTGCTGTTACAGATACAGTTCAGTCTATTATGTATTGATAGGAGGTGGTATCGTGGATTTGTTTGATTATATGAGGGATAATAAGATGAAGAAAGAAGCACCGTTAGCTGCAAGGCTTCGCCCCACAACCTTAGAGGAGGTAGTAGGTCAGCAGCATATTATCGGTAAGGATAAGCTTCTTTATCGTGCCATTAAGGCGGATAAACTGAGTTCTATAATATTCTATGGTCCTCCCGGAACAGGCAAAACCACCTTGGCCAAGGTTATAGCTAATACCACAAGCTCTATATTCATTCAGATTAATGCAACTGTATCCGGAAAGAAGGATATGGAGGCTGTCGTAGCTGAGGCAAAGAATAATCTGGGCATGTACGGCAAACGGACTATAATGTTCATAGATGAGATACACAGATTTAACAAAAGTCAGCAGGATTACCTGCTGCCATTTGTGGAGGACGGTACCATAATATTAATAGGAGCAACCACTGAAAATCCTTATTTTGAAGTTAATTCCGCACTGGTATCAAGATCTGTTATTTTTGAATTAAAGCCCTTAAGCAAGAAAGATATAGTTTCATTATTATTAAGGGCGGTTACGGACGAGGAACGGGGTCTCGGGGTTTATAAGGCTAAGCTTTATGAAGATGCCTTGGACTTTCTGGCTGATGTGGCGAATGGGGATGCAAGAGCAGCTCTAAATGCCATAGAGTTAGGAGTCCTTACAACCGAAAGGTCAGAGGACGGATATATCCATATAACGCTTGAGGTTGCATCNGAGTGTATTCAGAAAAGGGCTTTAAAATATGATAAGACCGGGGACAATCATTATGACACCATATCGGCTTTTATAAAGAGTATGAGGGGATCTGATCCTGATGCTGCCGTATATTATCTGGCACGTATGCTTTATGCNGGAGAAGAGCCGGCATTTATAGCAAGAAGAATTATGATATGTGCCGCAGAGGATGTGGGGAATGCAGATCCGAATGCTTTAGTGGTGGCAGTAAATGCATCTCTTGCCGTGGAACGGATAGGTATGCCTGAGGCTCAGATTATTCTTTCCCAGGCAGCAGCATATGTAGCCTGTGCGCCAAAGAGCAATTCCGCGTACGAAGCCATAAATACGGCAATGAAGGTAGTTGAGAATGAAAAGACACCGGCCATTCCTGCTTATTTAAGAGGTTNAGGCTACTACGGCGCCGATAAGCTCGGGCGTGGAATCGGCTATAAATACGCCCATGATTATAAGAACCATTATGTTAAGCAGCAGTATCTGCCAGATGAGATAAAGGATTATGTGTTCTATGAGCCGTCTGATAACGGTTATGAAAAAGTCATCAAGGAATATCTAAGAAGAATAAAAGAGGAGGAATAGCTTATTATAAATGCTAAAACTGTTCCTTCTCTTCTTATTCTTTTATTTTATTTTTGCTCTATTTATGTTCTATTTTTTTTAATCTTCTGAAGCTGCTGTGTCTTCTTCATCTACCCCATATACTGTATCTTCTGCACCTTCTGCATCTTCTGCATCTTCTGCATCTATTGTATCATCTGTATCATTTGTTTTCTTATACTCGTTTTTCTTATGAACATGTTTATATACTGCCACCAAACAATAGA
>JGI24710J26742_10000900_pt1 | contig 27850 bp, 22 predicted proteins | sample BioPla2DNA2_FD_26742 | JGI IMG/M metagenome (IMG submission 26742)
CACCATTCTTGACTTGTCATTATGACAAGTCTGAAAGCATAAATGCAAAAATCAGCAAGCTTTTTATCCTTGCTGATTCTCACTTTTGTCCTTATTTTCTTATGTCTCCACTAACTAGGTCAACCACCACTGAAACATTAAAATGCTTTTTTAGCACTTTTCGCTTGTTATTTTGGTCATCTTCTTCAAATGCAAAATAGTCATGAAAGAGCTTAAATCTCAGGATCTCTACGGATTTTCCCTTTGTAGTAACGCTATGCACTCTATATGTCTAGTCCATGGGAACATCTCAACCGTATTTCACGATTTTGATAAGGCTCATGTAAAAACTCATTTTTACCGTTCTTTTCAACATTTAGTAATACTCCATTTTGCAATTAGAAAAATATTCTAATCTCTTTAAGCAAGCTTTTAATATTCATACTTCTATAATCATTTCTTGAATACAATTCGATGAACTTCTGCTTTGCCCCTAACATACTATCAGCAATGTTTTCAGGTAGATCTTCTTCACTGATTTTAGCAAATACCTCTTTTGCTTTTGTAGCCATCTTAGCTCTATGCACATCCAGTTTCGATAACTTTGCCATATACTTATCAAAAGCTTCACTAGCATCAACAACTTGCTGTGTTTGAGCTTCAAATCCAGAAACATACTTTTGATATGCCCCATCCAGACCACTTATTTCTTCTTCCATAGTCATTCTTCGATAACCAGATTCAGCAGTTTTATCTTCCACATAAGTACTTCTGGTTCCATCAGTATATCCCTCCATGATTTCATCATAAGCACTTGCATATGCCTCAAGTAATGCAGAACCCTTCTCCTCTATTGAACGGTATTTTTCATTTTGTTCTATAATTTCTGCCAGCTTATTACCTAGCATAAAACCATAATGAATCTCAGGAACATCTTTTTCTTCTATTAATTTTGCTCTGTTTGCAACCATAAATTCATAATCAGTTTTTTCACTATCTTGTATCTTGTTTTTACAAGCTTTCTTTCCTTCTTCTGAGAGTGTAACCTTTACCGGACATGTATTAACTTTTGGAGATGAAACATTTGAAAACCTTTCAGGTGTATTATTTGCCGACTCATAATTAGGAACACACAGATTCTCACCTGAAACATTAATCTTCATTTCAACCATATCCTTGTACCTCCTCTTTTTTAAAATCTTATTAAGCATCTATATATATTCAATTACCCATATAGAAAGTGGACATTTTTAGTGGAAAACGAATATTTCTCAACTTACTTTTTTTCTATATACAGGTGTCATTATTTACCTGTTTTTAGATTACAAAAAATGTATCGACAAAATGCTGACAAATCTTTATATTAGATTACCTATATTTCACCAATTTTTGTAGCTTTGGTAATTCCTCAACTGTAATTTCATCTATCCCACTTGCACTAGCTAGATTAGTGCCATGCCTGGCACACAAAATAAGACCGGCTGCTTTCACATCAAAGATGTTGAAAACAAGCGGTCTTTGGAAATCTCTTTTTTCTTCCAAAATTCCATTTCACAGTATACTTTAAAGCCCTCGCAAAGTGCGTAAAATAAAGGGATTTTACATATTCACTCTTTGTAGACAACAGACACACTCAACGTGAACACTGTGTCCAAATTGGTCTACTGGCATAAGCTTCACTATCTCATAGTCCTTTGCGCACAGGTACTTTAAATCCCTTGCCAGGGTTGCTGGGTCGCAGGATATATATACAACTTTATTAGGTCCAATGTCAAGTATAGTGTCTAGGAGACTCTGGTCACAGCCCTTACGAGGAGGGTCCACAACGATAACATCTGCTTTAATTTTTTCTTCACTATATTTTGCTGGAAGGACATCTTCTGCTGCCCCAAGGAAAAACTGAGCATTATCTATACCATTAATCTTAGCATTAGTTTTTGCATCCTCTACTGCCTGTGGTACAATCTCAACTCCATATACCATCTTGGCTTTCTGTGCCAAGAATAGGGATACGGTTCCTATTCCACAATATAAATCCCATACAATTTCATCTCCATGAAGATCCGCATACTCTAAAGCGGTATCATATAGCTTCTTAGTTTGTACAGGGTTCACTTGATAGAAGGATAAGGGTGATATACGATATGCAATATCTCCTATATAGTCAGTAATATATGGTTCTCCCCATAATGGGATTATCTTATCTCCTAGAATAACATTAGACTTATCCTTATTAATGTTTAAGCAGATACTCTTCATACTAGGGATTTCTCTAAGCCTAGCTATAAGCTCCTCCTTATGAGGGATATCCTTACCATTTATTACTAGACAGACCATAACCTCACCGGTTTTATAACCTACACGGGTTAAAATATGACGCAGCAAACCCTTGTGATTTTCTTCATCATAGGGTTCTATATGATATTCTTCTATAAATTCTCGCATAACTTTTAGAATATCTATATTGACTTCAGCGGCTATATAACAATGATCCGTATCGATAATGCTATGGGTTCTACTAGCATAAAATCCTATAGCTATGCTTCCATCCTTATTCCTTCCAACAGGAAACTGAGACTTATTACGATAATAATATGGTTCCTCCATACCAATTATAGGTTCCATAGTAAAATCCTTAAAGCCACCTATCCTTGTTAGGCAGTTTCTAACTGTATTTTCTTTATATTCTAATTGTTTCTTGTAATCCATATGCTGAAGCTGACAACCACCGCACCTTGAAGCAATTGGACATCTTGGCTCTACCCGATAGGGTGAGGGCTCTATTAGGCTTTGAAGCTTAGCAAACCCATAGGTTTTACCGGCTTTCATCACCTTAACTAAGGCTCTATCACCAACGGTTGTATCCTTGACAAATAAGGTATAGCCCTCATACTTTCCGATACCTTCACCGCCAGAACCAATATCATCAATTGTTATCTCAACAAAATCATTCTTTTTAACATTTGCCATTTATTTCACCAATTCATATTTTTCTACATCTAATTAAGTTTTAGTTGCTTTTTATTCCTTTTCTTTACTACTTCTCATAATATTTGTTTCAAATAATCTCTGATATCCAAACCATTCAGTTTTTGGATCTCCTGAATTAAGTATTTCAGTCATTATCTCAAGCTTGGAATCTGTATTGTCCGCTAGATGTAGGGCTAAAGCTTCTACAGTAGCTGGCTTTTTAGGTGAACCATATTCCAATTCTCCATGATGAGCAAGAATACAGTGGATAAGTTCAAGCTCTAACTTCTCTGGGAACTTATTCATTTTCTTAATTCTATTACGAACATCATTAGCACCAATAAAAATATGTCCTAAAAGCTGTCCTTCATTAGTATAATCATTCTCTGGGAAGCTTGATAGCTCTTCCATCTTACCAATGTCGTGGAATAGCGCTCCTGCAATCAACAAATCCCTGTTAATAACCGGATAGTTATCTGCGTAGTACTGGCACATCTTAGCTACACCAAGAGTATGCTCCAAAAGTCCACCTACAAATCCATGATGTACGCTCTTGGCAGCGGAATGGTTTTTAAATTTCTTGATAAAGTCCTTATCTTGTACAAAGAACCCCTCAAGTAGTTCTTTGAGATTCTGGTCTTTTATAGAATTTATGAAGCCCAGAATTTCCTTATACATATCTTCAACATTGCCAGTAGTCATTGGAAAATAATCATCAGGGTAGAATTCCCCTTCATTGGCTTTATAGATTCTGCTTACATTAAGCTGAAGAGCTTCCTGAAATGTAGTTACTCTAGCATCGACGTGTACGAAGTCCATGGCTTCATACTGACTAGTTTCACCTTGTCTGTCCCATATCTTAGCATCAACTGTACCTGTTTTATCTTGAAGAGTTAATGAAACATATTCCTTTCCACTCTTTCCTGTAAGGATTTGCTTGGACTTGCATAAATATATTTCATTAGCAATATAATCATTCTCTCTTAAATCTTTAATATATCTCATTTTGTCATAACCTTTCTACATTTAAATATGTTTAACAACAGCTAAATCTACTTTAATCAGATTGATAAATACCCTGAATTTCTTGGATCAATCTGCTTATCATGTACATTATACCCCAGCAACCTAGATATATAAAGGATTTTCTTAAATACCTTTCTTAATAGGCTACAGTTTGGCCTATAAAGAATAATAAACAAGACCAAGGGGAAAATGATTCCCATGGTGAGTATTTCCATTCGTCAGTACTTAGGTTTTGTTTTTTAAAACCTTATGTATCTGCTACGTAATGGAACTAAGAGAGAGCGTCTTACCAGGGAATCATTTCTCCTTGGTCTTATCAGTATCTTTATAGGCCAAACCGCAACCTATGGAAGATAAATATAGGGTAGCCATGGCTACCCTATTATAAATTTACTTATTAGCTTTTTCTTGAACAATTACATCCAAAACCAAATCCTTCTCGTTGGTATTGGAGGTCCTTTTAATCTTAACTTTAACCTTATCTCCAGGATTATATTCGGAAATTATGCTATAAAATCGATTGGTGTTTGTTACTAAGGCTTCATCCACTTCAATAATTATATCCCCAGTCTTTAGTCCCCCAGCAAATGCTGGAGAATTAGCTTGAACTGTTTCAACATAGATGCCATTCTCAACACCATGCTCAGCCTTGGCTGCCTCGGTCATATCATCAGTTCTTACTCCAAAATAAATTCTCGGGGTTTCATTAGCAAGCTTTGTTATAATAGATCTTATCTTGCTTATACCTAGGGCTGTGCTTAAGTCCTTATTCAAGTCTTCCTTCAAGTTACGGGTGATGATTCCTATTACCTCACCATTAAGATTAATTATGAACCCATCACTATTATCATTGCTTTGAATATTGGTATTAAATAAATCCAATCTATTATCAGTAAGTGATATATGACTACCTTTGCTTGTTATAATTCCTACTTCAACTGACTCTGGATGTCCATTAGGGCTTCCTATTGCAATTATTGGGCTTCCTACTATTATAGTATAGGATTCCCCCAGCTTAGCTGGAACTATACTTTTTAGATATAACTCTGGAATGTCCACAAGCTTGACCGCAATTACAGCCATATTAAGCTCACTTTCAAAATCCAAAAGCTCAGCCTTAGCAGCTATTGTATCTGAAAATATTATATCTATAGCACTTGCATCCTTAACTCTGTCTAAGCTGACTAGTATTAGTAGTTCCGTATTATTATTAGCAATAACCAGTCCTGATGTCTCAACTTCTCTTTCTACAGGATTTCCAAACCAATCACTTGTATTAATGATACTGGATACTTTAACTACAGATTTATTGCCCTCGTAGGCAATTGATTTTATGTCATCATATATACTCTTATAATCATCTATATCCGCGTCTATGGACCTTTCAACAATAACTGGCTCAGGATCCTTAACTTCCTCATTAATATCTGGATCCTCTCCCTGCACTGCCGGTTTGTCCAATCCAGGGGTGGGTTTTACTGTATTTGTATCCTCTAATCCTGGTCTTATTAAATCATTATCATCAATATCTTCTGTATCCTTATCCTGCAAGTCCACAGGGGTTTTTTCTTCCTTAGCTCTATGGAGTAGCTCATACAATCTAGGTTCTGCTATACAGAAAGTAACTGCTGATATAAGTCCAAATAATATAGCCATAGTAACTGTCATTAAAAATGGAAATAACCATTTTTTAAGTTTTTTGTGTTTCTTTACAATTACTTGCTCTTTAATAAACTCGAAATTATCATTGCCCTTTTTTAATTCAGACATTTTAATATCCATGCCTTTCTTCATAGCCTGCATACTTTCTGCATGAAAACTATTAATTTTCATGTTTCGCAGTGCACAATATTTGCAAAGTGACTTGGGAACATTTCACTTCTGAAGGATTTATCTTTCACACTATCTTCCTAACAGAAGTTCCTGTATTAACAATAAAAAGACTTCAAGTAATTATCCAAGTAGACTATTAGTCCCATTTTATCAATTATATGTGAACACATTATGAATGATTTGTAAATAAACCTCAAATGAACATCAACAAATCTATTATAATTGATTCATTATTATTTGGCAACGATGGACTTATCTATGATATTAGGTAAGAAATTTAAGTTTGCTGTTTCATTCCTTTACAACATAAGGTAAAATAGATAAATGAAGTAGTAATGTTATAATTGAAACAGGAAAGTTTAGAAGGGTTTGTTTGATATGAATGTAAAAGCATTAAAGACACTTGAATATGATAAAATTATAGATAGACTATCTGCATTGGCTGGATCAAGCTTTGGGCGAAACCTCTGTAAGGAGCTTTTACCAACATCTGATCTAGAACTAATCAATAAGCTGCAGAGACAAACTTCACATGCTCTTAGTAGACTTTTAAGAAAGGGGAGTCTTTCTTTTAATGGAATTCATGATATTCGACCTTCAATTATGCGATTAAAGGTTGGATCTTCTCTGGGTGCTGTGGAGTTACTTCACATTAGCTCCAATCTAGATGCAGTTCTACGGGTAAAGGCCTTTGGTGGCTATACTGGAAAAGAAGGAGAAGAACAAGCTGAGGATTCTTTAACTGAATTCTTTGCTGGACTAGAACCTCTTTCACCACTTAATGCTGAGATCAAACGTTGCATCATCTCAGAGGATGAGATTGCTGATGATGCAAGTCCTGCACTAAAGAATGTTAGACGTTCAATTCGCAAGGCTAACGATCAGATACACAGTGAGCTTAATCGTGTACAAAACTCCTCTAGAACCATGCTTCAGGAGAATATAATCACTATGCGTAATGGCCGATATTGTCTGCCAATCCGAGCAGAATATAAGAATTCATTTCCTGGGATGATCCATGATCAATCCTCCACCGGTTCTACATTGTTCATTGAGCCTATGGCTGTGGTTCGTCTTAATAATGAGCTTAAAGAACTGGCCATAAAGGAACAGGAGGAAATCGAAAAGGTTCTTGCTGAGCTTAGTAATCTAGCTGCTGACCATACTGAAGCTTTAGAATATAACTTTTCCACCTTATCTGAACTGGACTTTATATTTGCTAGGGCTTCTCTTTCAAGACAGATGAAGGGGTCTGAGCCTGTATTTAACAACAAAGGAATACTTAATATAAAAAAAGGTCGTCACCCACTTATAGACCCTAAGGTTGTTGTTCCTATAGATGTGATCTTAGGTAACGACTTTTCTATGCTTATTATTACCGGACCTAACACAGGTGGTAAGACAGTTACATTAAAAACTGTTGGTCTTTTAACCCTTATGGGACAGGCAGGCCTTCATATCCCCGCATTTGACGGGTCTGAACTAGGAGTTTTTGAAGAGGTTTATGCCGATATTGGTGATGAGCAAAGTATTGAGCAAAGTCTTAGTACCTTCTCCTCACACATGACCAATATAGTTTCAATACTTGATAATGCTGATGATAAATCCCTTGTACTTTTTGATGAGCTGGGAGCCGGTACAGATCCTACAGAGGGAGCTGCACTAGCTATGTCAATTCTATCTCATCTTCATAAGAGGAATATCCGTACCATGGCTACAACCCATTATAGTGAATTAAAGGTATATGCTCTTTCTACTGAAGGGGTTATGAATGCTTCTTGTGAATTTGACATTGAGACCCTACGTCCTACCTATCGCTTATTAATCGGTATTCCAGGTAAGAGTAATGCATTCGCCATATCTAGCAAGCTAGGTCTTCCAGATTATATAATCAATGATGCTAGAAATCTAATTGGCAAGCAGGATAGAAGCTTTGAAGATTTACTAAGCGACCTGGAAGCAAGCCGTGTAACCATAGAAAAAGAACAGAATGAAATCAGAAGATACAAAGAAGAGATTGAAGCTCTAAAAAGAAACCTTAAGAAGAAAAGTGAAACCCTTGATAATAGTCGTGATCGGCTTATAGCTGAGGCCAAGGAACAGGCATCTGCTATCCTTAATGAAGCTAAGGAGTTTGCTGATCAAAGCATCAGAAAGTATAACAAATGGATGCAAGGCGGGGGCAGCATTAAGGATATGGAACAGGAGCGTAGCTCTCTCAGAGATAAAATAAGTGATAGTAGTACAGCTCTTGGTAAAAGAAAGGGTAAGCCAAAAAACAAAGCCTCCATTGATACCCTTAAGGTAGGAGACCCAATCAATGTAATAAGCCTAGGGTTAAAGGGCACTGTCAAGTCCTTACCTAATGCAAAGGGTGATCTCTATGTTCAGATGGGGATTCTAAACTCCCAAGTAAATATTAATGATATCGAACTGTTGGAGGAAGAAGTGGATACCTCTCCCGTCCGAAACAAGACCCAGAGTGGTAAGATACGAATACAAAAGTCTATGTCAATCAGTCCTGAGATCAACTTGATTGGCAAGACTGTAGATGAGGCCCTTTTTGAATTAGATAAATATCTAGACGATGCTTATCTTGCCCATCTTCCTCTGGTAACCGTTATTCATGGCAGGGGAACAGGAGCTCTTAAAAATGCTATTCACAAACACTTAAAGGGTATTAAGTATGTAAAATCCTATAGACTTGGGGAATTTGGTGAAGGTAATCATGGTGTCACATTGGTAGAATTTAAGTGATGAGTTATTTTGAAAGGAGTTAATCTTGAAACCTAAAAATAAAATCTTAATAGTAGATGATGATGTAAACATTGCAGAACTTATTACTTTATACTTAACTAAGGAGTGCTTTGATACTTTAACTGTCCATGACGGAGAAGAGGCGATCAGACAATTTGAGGTTTATCAGCCTGATCTTGTTCTTTTAGATCTAATGCTTCCTGGTATTGATGGCTATGAGGTCTGCAGGCAGATTCGTAGGACCTCAAGAACCCCCATTATCATGCTGTCTGCTAAGGGGGAAATCTTTGACAAGGTTCTAGGATTAGAGCTTGGTGCAGATGATTATGTTATAAAACCATTTGACTCTAAGGAACTGGTTGCAAGGGTACGTGCCGTTCTTCGAAGACACACCCCAGCTACTGAAGAAAGAGCTGCACCGGAGTCCACTGGCGATTATGTATCATATCCAGACTTAACCATTAATTTAACTAATTATTCAGTCCAATATTATGGTGAAAATATCGAAATGCCTCCAAAAGAGTTGGAACTATTATATTTTCTAGCATCTCATCCTAATCAGGTGTTTACTAGAGAACAGTTACTTGATCATATCTGGGGCTATGAATATTATGGAGATACTAGAACAGTGGATGTTCATATAAAGAGACTCCGAGAAAAGATAAAGGATCACAACTTCTGGAGTCTATCTACAGTTTGGGGTATTGGATATAAGTTCGAGGCAAAAACAGTTAAAAAATAAGCCAAGGATTTTCCGTAAAGGAATTCTAATTAGTATTTAGAAAGGAGGGTCTCAAATGAGGAGAACTATATGGTCAAGACTTTTAGTATGTTTTTTGCTAGCAAGTGGAGTTACTTTCTTGCTTCTTAATACATATGGAATAAAACTTCTTGAGCAGAGGCTAAAAGCCAATAAAATCAATCAACTCTATAAGGAAGCCAATCTAATATCTGCAGAATATATGGATAATTTCTATCAATCAAGAATGTCCTTAGATTCAATCGCAAGTCAGATAAGGTCCATCGATACCTTTCTTGGCATTCGAGTGTGGATTGTTAATTCCGATGGGGTTGTTATGGCTGACTCCTCCTATACAGGAAATGTAGTTAGCATTAATTTATATGATTTAGACCCTACTTTTCTCTCAGAGGATACAATTCAGGAGAATGTAAAGTTTGAGGGTGTTTTTAGAGAGCCCATGCTAAGCTACATACATCCTGTTTCATACAATTATCAAATAAGAGGTTATATCGTCCTCCACACCTCTCAAGCGGGAGTAACAGCTGATGCTAATTCTTATTACTTAGATATAGTGAATCTATGCTTCCTTATATTTATACCTCTTTTATTAATTATTTTTATATATATTTACATTATAACTGCCATTCCTCTTAATAACCTTCGAAAAGCAGCAATGGAATATAGTTCTGGCAATTATAATTATGCTATAGAGCTGAAGGGACTTAGTGAGTATAGAGATCTTGGAGTTGCTATTATGTATATGGGGGGAGAATTAAGCAAATTAGATGACTATCAGAAAAAGTTTGTCGCTAATATTTCTCATGATTTTAGATCTCCTCTTACCTCTATTAAAGGCTATGCTGAGGCTATCCTTGATGGAACTATCCCCCATAATATGCAGGACAAGTATTTAAATATAATTTTATTTGAAACAGAAAGGCTTAATAAGCTAACATCTAACCTTTTAGAATTAAATAGCTTTGAAAACCACGGTTCCTTCCTTGATATAGTATCATTTGATATAAATGCAATAACTAAAAAAACAGCAGAAAGCTTTGAGGGCTCCTGCCGAGAGAGAAAAATAACCTTAAATCTAGTCTTCTCAGCAAATGAAACATATGTAGATGCTGATGTAGGTAAGATTCAACAGGTTCTATATAACTTGATTGATAATGCCATTAAATTCAGTCCAAACAACTCACAAATAAAGGTATCAACTGAAGAGCGTGGAGACAAGGTCTTCGTCTCTGTTAAAGATTATGGAGTAGGAATACCTAAGGATTCCATCAAGAAAATATGGGATCGCTTCTATAAAACTGATTCCTCAAGAGGTAAGGACAAGAAAGGTACTGGTTTGGGACTCTCCATCACCAAGGAAATCATACAGTCACATAATGAAAATATTAATGTAATTAGCACTGAAGGGGTTGGTACAGAGTTTATCTTCTCATTAAAAAAATCTGAGGAATAAACTTGTTCCTCTAAACTTCATCCCATGTATGGTTATGAAGATGTCCAACCAAGTTCATTCCATCAAAATTATTCTGTCTAAGAGCTTCGTACAATATTATTGCAACAGAGTTACCTAGATTAAGAGATCTTATATCACCAATCATAGGAATACGAATTGTGTTTTTCTTATTCTCAAGAAGCAACTCTTCTGGTATTCCTGCACTTTCTTTGCCAAACATAATAAATGCATCGGATTCATATCTTACTTCATTGTAAACTTTTTCTGCCTTTGTAGTTGCCATATATATTGTAATTCCGGGATTTTTTTGCAAAAAATCCCGATAGGAATCATATACTGTAAGGTCTAGATCCTTCCAATAATCCATTCCCGCCCTACGAATTTGTTTCTCATTAAGTCTAAACCCCATAGGCTCTATTAAGTGTAGCCTTGTTCCCGTCGCTACGCAAGTTCTTCCTATATTACCTGTATTCTGGGGTATTTCTGGTTCTAGTAAGACGATGTTCATTTACTTATCACCTTTAATAGCAATATTAATTTCTATTTTCTTACCATCTTCGTATTCCAATGGTATACAGATATTTTGAGCAAAGCTACTAGTAAATGACATTGTTCCCTTTCCCACAGTTGGTGGGGTTATGTCTATTGCTATTCCCTTAGTTGANAATATGGTCGCTGCATTACCCATTATCATATTACCAAGCTCACTTATAGCACTACGTGAAATATCATTCATCTCTTCTACTGGCATCATCATCATCTTAGAAGCGATATCACATGCAACATGATGCTCAAATGCAATTAAAACCTGACCTTTCATCTCCCCAGTAAAACCAATTAGAATNACCATAGTATCAGCTAAAAATATAGGGNTCTTGACAAAAGGTTTGCCAATCTTAGCATCAATTGTACACATTTCCTTTAATACTTTTGTTGATGCCATAAGAAATGGGTTTATATGATCAACATTAATTGTAGCCATTCCAGTTTCCTCCTATGTATTATATAAATGCCACCGCAAGTATATCGAACCTTTAAAGAATTTTCATTAATAAAAGTTCTTCTTGTTATAGTAATATTATTTTTTGTGTCTCTCCACGAATTTCTCTATTCTTTCAAGAGCTATTTTTAGGTTATCTATTGAGTATGCGTAAGATATTCTAAGGAAACCTTCGCCACAATCTCCAAATGCAGTACCTGGAACAACTGCTACCTTTTCTTCCTTCAAAAGCTTTGTCGCAAACTCTTCTGATGTCATTCCAAGACTTTTCACACTAGGAAATACATAAAATGCTCCAAAGGGTTCAAAGGTCTTAAGGCCCATATTATTTAAAGCATGGATTAATAGTTTTCTACGACCATCATAAGCTTCACGCATCATCTGCACATCTGGATCCCCATTTTTTAGAGCTTCAATACCTGCATACTGACTATTAGTAGGTGCACACATAATAGCAAATTGATGAACCTTTATCATTTGCTCCAATATATTAGCTGGCCCTACCGCATATCCAAGTCGCCATCCGGTCATAGCATAAGCCTTAGAAAATCCGTTAATCACAACTGTTCTTTCTTTAAGCCCTGGAAATGATGCAATAGATACATGATCTTGCCCATAGGTAAGTTCTGCATATATCTCATCGGATATTACAAATAAATCCTTCTCAATAACCACCTTAGCGATGTCCTTTAAATCATCATATGTCATTATTGAGCCTGTTGGATTGTTGGGAAAGGGCATTATTAAAATTTTAGTTTTATCTGTAATTGCCCCAAGTATTTGTTCTTTGGTAAGCTTAAAATCATTTTCCTCTTTAAGCTCAATAACAACAGGCACCCCTCCTGCAAGAATTGTACAAGGATGATATGATACATAGCTTGGTTGAGGTATCAGCACCTCATCTCCAGGATTAAGCATCACTCGTAAAGCTATATCAATTGCTTCGCTCCCACCTACAGTAACAATGGTTTCAGTTGCAAAATTATAGCTAAGGCCAAATCTGCGTAATAGGTAATTACATATCTCTATCTTAAGCTCTTTAAGTCCAGAGTTTGAGGTATAGAAGGTTTTTCCTTTTTCNAATGAATATATACCTTCTTCTCTAATATGCCACGGGGTATCAAAATCAGGTTCTCCAACCCCTAATGATATAGCGTCCTTCATCTCGCTAACGACATCAAAAAACTTTCGGATACCNGATGGTTTTACTTTTGTAATTGTATCTGACAATGGGTTTCTCAAGGTGAAATCAACATCCTTTCATCGTGGCTTTCTTGAACGAGCGGCAGACCATGTTCCTTATATTTCTTAAGTACAAAATGGGTAGCAGTGCTTTGAACTGCATCCATTGGAGCTAACTTTGCTGAAACAAAATTGGCGACCTCACCCAAGGTTTTACCAGTAATAATAACAGTTAAATCAAAGCCCCCTGACATAAGATATACTGACTGTACTTCATGAAACTTATAAATTCTCTCTGCGATTCTATCAAAGCCTAAGCCACGTTGAGGAGTGACTTTAACCTCTATAAGAGCCGTGACTCTTTCACACTCTACCTTATCCCAATTAATGAGGGTAGGATAACCACAGATAACTGCCTCATCCTCCAACGTCTTAATTAATGCAGTAACTTCCTCTTCAGTGGAGCCTAGCATCAGTGCTAGATCAGCGGCGGACACCTTACTGTTTTTATCCATCGCTTCTAATAATCTTCTTCTCATTCTGTGATACTCTCCTTCCCAATATTATGCATACCCTTAATCACCTTATAAAGTTCGTCTTTTTTGGGTGGTTCTAAATATCGTCTTTCCTCACCATTTTTTATAGTTCGTTTACTACTCCCTGTAACGTAGCCAATTGCTGTTGCCACTATACCAGCATCATTTAACTTATCCACTAATCTATTAGCTTTATCAGTAATAATCAAGGTTGAACCTCTAGAGATTAGCATATAAGGATTTAGGTCATAAAACTCACAAATCTCCACGGTCTCCTGTTTTATATTAATCTTCCGTAAATCTGCTTCTATTCCTACCTTTGAAGCAGCTCCAATATCCCATAAGGCTCCAAATACTCCACCTTCCTTTATTTCATAAATGGAAGNTATACCAAATTCCCTGGCTATTTTTACTTCAGCTGCAACTGAAATATNATCCATTAATCCTTTGGCCCTATCAACAAAACTGGAGGTATATTTAGACAGCAACTCTTGCTCCTTTGAAGAAGCAATAATTGCTGTCCCCTCCAGTCCTGCCCATTTGGTCATTATTATTTCTTGTCCGATTATCACTTCAGAATTTCTAGCTTTACTCGTCTTCATAGCCTTCATCTTCCCAGCTAGGATCCCAGTATAAATCCTGCTCTAGCTGTTCATCCTGTTTCTCAGAATTATCAATAATATCATCCTCTTGTGTAGGCTCTGTATTTTCGTCTTTAGGTTTTTTTATTGGCTCCTCTTCAGGCTCTTTCTCTACCTCCATAGTACCAATTGTAACATAGCGAGGGGCGGGCATATAAGTACTCTTATTAACTAATGTTCTGCTTACCTCAACACCATCCTCGTATACAATTTTATACAATTCAGCCTTATATCCTGTATGGGCGGATTGAGTAACCTTACGATAAGTTGTCGGCTGGGTTGGATCTTCTGTAACAACATCAGCCGGTGGCTTGGTTTCACTTTTTACTATTGTTTCAAATTTTATTTTCCGGTTATTACTTCTTTCATCATAACCCCATATGTTGAAGGTAATCCTTCTTCCCTTGGTATATGCTTCTATAAGAATAGGGTAATCTGTACTATTCATGAACTTTAAATCTTTATAAGTTCCTGCAATAGCTGCATCCCTACCAAGATCTGCATAACTAATCGTCATAGAATGGGCGGCTCGCTCCACAACTTCCAATTCAGCAAAAAGTACTGCATTGTATAATGTAGTAGTAACCTGACAGGCTCCCCCACCTATACTATCAATAACTTTTCCTCCAGCATATGCCCCTGCAGAATAATAACCATTGGCAGGTGTGAAAGGTGTCAAATACTCATATCCTGAAAACACCTCATCTGGATATATAACTGCATTATTAATAAGCTTTGCTCCATTGGCTAGGTTAGCGGCTCTTCCTTCAGCAGAGCTTTTATACTCTGTGCTAAATGAACCTAGAATCGAATTTACTTTTTCTACATCTTTTCTTGTGTACTTTGGCATATCCTCTTCCATAAATGCCTGCACATTTATATCAGTTCTATCCCAATTATATAGAATAATATTCATAATTGTATCAGATGTAAGGTCAACATTAACCTTACTTCCAACTATATGATCTGTATATACAAACTGACCATTTTTTCTCTTTAATGATGCATTAACTGGCTCTATATTAAATGCGCCTATCTCTTTAGCAATAAACTCTTTTAGCTTAGCATCATCCATAGTAAATTCAAGGGGAAATACTTTATTGGCTTGTTCAATATCCTTGATCTCTTTATATCTTTTTATAAGATTGCCGACTCTCCCGATTGCATATGCCTCATCAAGGCTATCGTTTAAATTATAAGAATAGCCCATATCACCAAGGGTTGTCCTTGCTGATTTTTCTCCAACTGTGATTATTATTTCCTTATGCTGAAGGTTTTGTATAAAATTATCAACAGCTATAGCCGCTTCATCCTTTGTCATCTGACTGACATCAACTTCATCAATATACACACCATCAGCAATTCTATCATCATTTACTTCAGCAGATGCATAAGTCGTATTCCCTATTATTACAAGAGAAATCGATAAAAAGAATATCACAATTAATTGAATTGTCTTCTTACTCATTCATCATCCTCCTTATCCATATATCATAAAGAAAATCCCTTCATAATCTTGGCTCTCCAGTCTCATATGCAAGCAAACTTTCAATATGCTCATTCCGTTTTTATTATATAATAAGTTTGCAGATTAGGAACTCAAATATTATGTATCTTTTGGACTAATCTGCTCATTTGTGCATATTGACATTTTATCTTAGATTATGTATATTTTCTAATATACTAGCTAAAAACGCTAAGGAATAAGGGTACTGTCATAGACAAAACTAAAAGTACGATTATAACTGTAGAAATAATTTTCTTAGTTTTTTTATTATGCAAATTCATTAATCTCACCTCAATCCTCTTGAAAGGTTGTGAATAACTTTGAGTATTCCTCTTTTATTACTAACAATAATATTTATCTTATGGTTACATTATGAACTAAAAAAGTCAAAGAAGCAAGATGGGAAAAAAGATGAACTTTTCTGGAAAAGGGAAGAAGAGGGTAATCTTACTCCCAAAAAGGACATCTCCAACTTGGATTACCTTACTATAACACTTGATCATCTTCCCGTAAAGGATTATGAAGATGAAACAATTAATTTATATCGAGATACAATAAAGGCCCTATCCAATAAAAAAGTATTAAATCTTAGTGGTTTAACCAATACTGATCTCAAGCTACAATATGGTGTAGCCAATTTAAATAGCCTAACAGAATACGATAATAATTATATAAAGCTAATCAGCACTCTCCATAAATGGGGCGAACGATTATATAATATTGGAGATACAAAAGCTGCTATCTCTGTACTTGAATATGCTGTATTCTGTAAAACCGATGCCTTGATAACCTATAGGCTTCTAGCTCAAATATATTATAAGCACAATGACATTAGCAAAATTGACGACCTAATTGAAGCCCTATCAGATTCCAACATGTCAAGAAAAGATGCATTAATTAAAGAACTTAACATGCTAAAAGGGCAATAATTATTATTACCTTCAACACCTATTCTATTCTTGATTGCCATTAAAATCCCAGTAGTTTCCTTTACTTTATTCAGTTTTATAAAAGATCAAGTTTAACAACTATTTTATGTCATTTCAATCAATCATTCAAGGCTTTTTTTCTTATTTTTTCTTCTTTAAAGATTCTTTGCTATATTTACACTCTTCTCTTAGAAAACACCCTTCACATTTAGGGCTTCTAGCAGTACATATGGTTCTTCCATGGGTTATGATCTGCAGGTTAAATAATATCCATTGCTCCCTTGGCAACACATCCATAAGATCAAATTCTATCTTTACAGGATCAGCCTCCTTAGTTAGGCCTAATCTATTGGATACACGTTTTACATGGGTATCAACAACAATACTAGGTTCATGATAGATATTACCCCTGATAACATTAGCCGTTTTCCTCCCAACACCTGCAAGGGTTGTAAGCTCTTCAATACTCCTAGGAACCTCTCCATTGTATTCAAGCAAAAGACGTCTACAGCAGGCTATAATGTTTCTCGCTTTATTTTTATAAAATCCAGTGGAATGAACATCTTTCTCTAATTCAGTTACGTCCGCATTAGCAAAGTCCTCTAAACTCTTATACTTTTGAAATAAATCCTTGGTCACCATATTAACCCGGTCATCTGTACACTGGGCACTTAGAATAGTTGCAATTAGTAATTGCCATGGATTGTCATGGTTTAAAAATGTTCTCATCTCCACACCATATTCTCTATTTAAAGCAAGAAGAATCCTATTAATTCTTTCCTTTTCATTCTTTGAAATCCTTCTCTTTGCCATTTAATCCTCCTTTACTTCGATGAGCTTTGCTCCCTTATTAAGTGGATCTCTCATGGAGTAATCAAATACCATAAGTATTTCCTTTTTTACGATATTACCATTAAGACTTGCACCTATCACATCATAGTTAAACTTCTCAACATGTCCGTCTCTCCGGCTAATATTATACTTGTCGAGTACTTCCCTCATTTTATGATATTCTACAGCCTCATGGGTAAATTCTGGTCTGTTCTTCATCTTCTCTCTTAAAAACATATCAAGGGTTAGTATTTCTTCAAAAACATCAAGTAAATCCTTATTCTTAATAAGCACATTCTCCTTGAAAAAGTCTAAAAGTATCTCATATCTTCTTATCCGGCTATGACCAATCAGGTCCAATTCATTTACTTCATAATACTTACTTAGAGAAAGATATAAGTCTCCTGGGGTCTTATAATAATGGTTTAAAAATTCCATAGAATAGTTAAATTGTCCACTATTATAATAGACCTCTACCATATCACACAAGCCCTTTAATTTCAAAATCTCATCGTAGCCTAAAAGATCAGTCTTTAAGACTTCATAGGGGGCCCTATCCTGATAAACTATTCCATGATTTGTGCTATCTTCTTCCATATAGGAACCCTTTAAGACCTTTAAAAACCCTAATTGCAATTGATCCGGTTTAAGACTATAAACATCATTAAATGAGTTTATAAAGGTTTTATAATCCTCGTAAGGTAGTCCTGCTATAAGATCTAGATGCACATGTATATTACCGCCTTCACGTATCTTATTAACATTATCTCCAAGCTTTTTCAAATCCATCTTACGATGAATTGCTTCTATAGTCTGTGGGTTTGTAGATTGAACTCCTATCTCTAGTTGTATCTGCCCTGGTCTTAGGCTATTAAGAAATTCTATTTCCTCTTCATCTAAAATATCTGCAGATATTTCAAAATGAAAGTTAGTTAAACCATTGTCATGTTCTTTAATATACTTCCATATCTCCAAAGCATGATTTTTGTTGCAATTAAAGGTTCTATCAACGAATTTAACTTGGGCTACCTCATAATCCAAGAAAACCTTAAGTTCCTTCTTAACTAACTCTGTACTTCGCAGTCGTACTCTCTTGTCTATTGAGGATAGGCAATAACTACATGAGAACGGACATCCCCTACTGCTTTCATAATATATAATTTTATTACGAAACCTTTCCATATCATCATATGGGAAAGGAACTAAATCTAAGGACAGAGGCTTCCTTTCCTCTGTAAAAATAATATCATTACCAGATTTATATGCAATGCCATTAACCGTAGATATATCCCTCTTATTATCGATAAAGGATTCCATAAGCTCTAAAAAAGTCTGCTCTCCTTCTCCAATAGTAATACCGTCCAGTTCATCTATAGTTTCAAGGCATTCCTTGGCATTGTAGGATACTTCAGGACCTCCAAACCATATCTTTACCCTTGGCATTACTTTCTTTAGCTCTATAACCACTTCAGTGATAAGTTCTATATTCCATATATAACAAGAAAAAGCCACAATATCTGCCTGGGCTTTATATATTCCCTTAAGAATATCCTCAGCCCTATGATTAATCGTATATTCTGCCAGATGAATATTCTTCTCATAGGTCTTAGCGTATTCTTTAAGAGAATATATTGCTAGATTTGAATGTATATATTTTGCATTAACTGCAACCAGTAAAACCTTCATGTAAAAACACTACCTTTCTTCACACTAATATCCATGCCTTTCTCGTAACCTGTAAACTTTGGGCCGTAGGCACAAATTTGCGATTGAAAAATCTTGATTTTTCAATCTAACCCAACATGATGACCCTATACGGTATCTCAAAAACCCGGAAGAATAGCTCTTTTGTTATTCTTCTAATGGCTCCCATTCTTTTTGGGAGACTATTCACTATAACTCTGAATTTATTTTCAAAAGTTATTCCACTATTCTAACATATCTAAGTTATATCTGCCATATAAAACGTGCCCACATATGTGTAATTCATCGCCTTGTCAGAGACAATATATTGTGCTATAGTTGATTTTGTTCATGTCTAAATAAGGAGGTCTTATGCTATCATTCGATAAGATAAATGAAGATAATATTGTAAAAATTTCAGAGTTTTTCAAATATAAAATTAGTCGAACCAATGATTATNCAATTGGTAGTTTATATATGTGGCGAGAATTTTACGAATCTAGTTACACAATTTTTGAAGGAATGCTCATATTTAAAGTTAAGTTCCTTCATAGGATCTCTTTCACCTTACCTGTGGGAGAAGGATCATTTTCAAAAGCAATTGAGGCTCTGAGAGAGTATTGTGTTTTTCATGGTATTCCTTTCTGGTTTTGTACCATTCCCAAGGAGGGCCTTGAAATATTAGTGGATAAGTATGGTGGAACTATACCTGGAACTCCTTCAAGGGACTGGGCCGACTATTTATACAATTATGATGATCTTGCTAATATGGCAGGTCGTAGATACAGCGGTCAAAGGAATCATATTAATAAATTTAACAAGCTTTACCCCAACCATAAGTATCATGCAATAACAGNAGATAATGTCAACCTTGTTATTGACTTCTTAAAGGANTATAAGATCAAATATGCCAAAGAGGATACTCTCGCTCAGGAAGAGCTTGATAACGCCTTAGAAATCATGCCCTTTATTGATAGGTTTAAACTTCTTGGAGGATTTATAACCGTTGATGATAATATCGTTGCCATGTCGGTAGGGGAAGCCATCAATGATACTCTTTATTGTCATATCGAAAAGGCTGTCAGAGACTATCAAGGCTCATATCAGATGATTGTAAGGGAATTCGCCCGTCATAACGCAAGTGAGGAGCTAAAATATATTAATAGGGAAGAGGATGTTGGAGATGAGGGACTTCGCAGATCCAAATTATCCTACCATCCTGTTGAATTACTTGATAAATACTGTGTATTAATGCCTATGAAATAATCTAATAAATATTTAATAAAGCATATTTTACCCATTGAAAAACGGACAGTTTCTAGAAACTGTCCGTTTTTCGGAGAAGGTATTTTGTTACTTATGGGGGTGTAGCAAAAACTATATAATGTATTGGGGTTTACAATGAAATTATATCATCTACCACAAAATAAGTCTGCACAAACTTTACAAAAATCGTGCTTATTTTTCGTCATTTTTTACAAAAAGCCCTTCAAACTCTTCCCGACCAATTCTCTCTCTCTCGATTAATAGATCAGCACAAGCGTCTAGAATATCTCTATGTTCTGTAAGAATCTTCTTGGCTTCTTCGTAACACTCATCTATGATACTCTTTACTTCTTCATCAATACGATTAGCTACATTCTCACTATAGCTTCTTGTATGGGCCAAATCTCTACCGATAAAAACTTCATCCTCATCATTTTCATAATTGACCATACCTAATGTGTCAGAGAAGCCATAACGGGTCACCATAGATCTTGCTGTCTTTGTAGCCATTTTTATATCCTGAGATGCTCCAGTTGTAACATCATCAAAGACCATTTCCTCAGCTATCCTTCCACCAAGACCAACAATAATATCCTGACGCATCCTACTCTTTGTATTAAACATCTCATCCTTTTCAGGTAGGGGCATCGTATAACCAGCAGCACCAATTCCTGTTGGAATTATAGATACAGTATATACAGGTCCTACATCAGGAAGAACATGGAATAGAATTGCATGACCTGCTTCATGGTATGCAGTAATACGTTTTTCCTTATCAGATATAACCTTACTCTTCTTCTCTGTTCCTATACCAACCTTTATAAATGCTTTTTTAATATCCTCATGATTTATAAAGCTTCGATTTTCTCTGGCAGCTCCTATGGCAGATTCATTTAATAAATTCTCTAGATCAGCTCCAGTAAAACCAGCTGTAGTCTGAGCAATCTGCTTAAGGTCAACATCATCACCAAGGGGCTTCCCTTTAGCATGAACCTGAAGGATTTCTTCTCTTCCCTTAACATCAGGTCGACCAACAGCAACCTTTCTGTCAAATCTACCCGGTCTAAGAATTGCAGGGTCAAGAATATCTACACGGTTAGTAGCAGCCATGACGATAATACCTTCATTAACACCAAAGCCATCCATTTCTACAAGCAACTGATTAAGTGTCTGCTCTCTTTCATCATGACCCCCTCCAAGACCTGTTCCTCTTCGTCTTGCAACGGCATCAATCTCATCAATAAATATTATACAAGGGGCATTCTTCTTAGCCTCTTCAAATAAATCTCTTACTCGTGAAGCACCTACACCTACAAACATTTCAACAAAATCCGAACCGGATATTGAGAAAAATGGTACTCCTGCTTCTCCTGCAACTGCTTTAGCCAGTAAGGTTTTACCGGTTCCAGGTGGTCCTACTAGTAGAACCCCTTTAGGAATCCTAGCTCCTACCTGGGTGTATTTCTTAGGAGCCTTTAAGAAATCAACAATCTCTTTAAGCTCTTCTTTTTCCTCATCAAGACCAGCAACATTCTTAAATGTGGTCTTCTTATTCTCATCAGTGGTCATCTTGGCTCGGTTCTTACCAAAGTTCATAACCTTGTTATTACCTCCCCCTACAGAAGCCTGATTGGACATGAAGGAGAAGATCACGATTATAATAATAAACATTAGAAGATAGGGAAGCACTGATGTTAAAAACCAATTTGGTTTAGGTATTTTATGAGTGTAAAATGTTATTTTTGCCTCTTGTACTAGGTTTTTGATCTCCACTGTGTCAATAACTTCAAAACGCTGAATTTCGCCATTCTTCATGGTCACCTTGACCTCACCTGTGGGAACATCCTCCTCAGGATAAATATCAACTGAATCTATATTGCCTCCATCTATATCATTAAGGAATCTAGCATAATTATATGCTTCGGGATCTCTATACTCATAGTTACTGGAGAAAAAAAGTGTCATAACTACAATGAGCAGGATGATCATATAGAATCCGTATCCTTTCATCTGTTTTCTCACTAAACAACCTCCTTTTAATTGCCTATATAATACTTATGATTCTATAACACCTACATAAGGTAAATTCCTATAAAACTGATTATAGTCTAAGCCGTAGCCAACTACAAATTCATCAGGGATTTCAAAACCGACATACTTAACCTTAACATCAGTCTCTCTACGATCTGGTTTATCTAATAAAGTACAGATATTTAAGCTATTAGGGGATCTGCTAGATAGTAAATCATAAAGATATGATAAGGTATTACCAGAATCAATAATGTCCTCTACAATCAATACATCTTTTCCTTGTATAGATTCATCTAAATCTTTTAGAATTCTTACTCTTCCCGAGCTAACGGTTTCATTGCCATAGCTAGAAACTGACATGAAGTCAAATGTTACTGGAACTGTAAATCTTTTAGCCAAATCACAGCTAAACACTATACTACCCTTTAAAATACAGATGAGATGTACTTGCCTACCCTCATAGTCTTTACTTATCTGATCTGCTAGTTCCTTAATTCTACGGGTAACTACATCCTCAGGAATTAATACTTTAATCTTGTCTGTCATTTTTTATAATCCTCCGCATTGATTAATTTCATCAAAAGTATATTTGTAGTATTATCATTAACTTTATATTTTTCACTAATTCGATCTCCTTGGCCTATAACCCACATTATATGGCTTCCATCGGCTACAAGAAGCTTTAAATCCCGCTGATTCCGTGGGATTTTCTGATCTATATAATAATCCTTAAGTTTTTTTCTTCCTCCAGAATCATTGATTTCAATATAATCTCCTTTATTTCTGGTCCTAAGTACAATAGTATTCTCTATTTTATCATAATCAAACCACTTCGTACAACTGTTTTTCGGAACAGATTGATTTTTATCGTATTTGATTATGCTTACCTCCAAAATCATATGGATATTCTGGCAGTAATATTGTCCTGGTATTTCTAATGTAACAGGATTAAAAGGGCCAAGTCCTTTATCCACTAACTCCTCATAGCCCTCTTTATAAAGCCTTATGGAGCTATATTCCTTAAGTGCAATCATTTCATAAGGAAGATTCACCATCTTACCAACCTGCTTATGCACTAAAGATAATACCTCTTCCACATGCTTTGACTCAATGTCTTTTAATTTACCCGCAAGGTTCATCATAGCTCTGCGGATTACTTCTTTTTGAATAACAATATCTAGCTTATCAAATTCTTCAATATCAAAGTATAGGGCTCCCTTTTCATCCTCTTTAATCAGTTCATGATACTTAGCATCTGCTAAAGCATCTATATATCTATCAATCTCCTGTAGCTGTAAAGAGGCCCTTACAATATGGGACACTGCATTAGAATTGATTTCATCTTTGGCATAGGATAATATATGATTTCTAATCTTATTTCTGCTATAATCATCACCTAGATTAGTTTGGTCTATGTGATAGCTTATTACATTATCACTTAGATATAATTCTATTTCTTCTCTTTCTAAACATAATAAAGGACGAATGATTGTATAGCTTTTCTCCCCATACATTCGCTTTGAAACAGGTAAAATACCGCTAAGCCCTTTAATACCTGTTCCCCTAAAAAGATTAAAAAGAACTGTCTCAGCTATATCATTCTTATTATGGGCAATGGCAATCTTATTACAATTTCTATCTAGGGCAACTTTAAAAAAGGATTGATAGCGCACATTTCTTCCTGCTTCCTCCTCACTAAGGCCTTCTACTTTTGCTATAGCTGGAACATCCTCATGAAAGCATATATATTCTAGCTTCAAAGCTTTAGCTAGACCTTCTACATAGTCTTCGTCTAAACTTGCCTCTTTTCCACGAATTCCATGGTTTATGTGGACCACTATCAGATTAATATCCATATACTTACCAATCTCAAAGAGCATATACAAAAGGCAGACAGAATCTGCGCCCCCCGAAACACCAACGGCAATTCTATCTCCCTTTTCTATCATCTTATATTGATCAATATATTCACTTACCCTACTAAACATTATCTCTTACCCTACTATCTATCATGATTTATACATCTTAACTAGAAGGTTAATAGTATTCTACCCTAGTTCTTTTTATATTTCAATGAAATAGTTGATAAATGTATCTATTTAGTCCATATTCCAGTGATAAGTATTGTCATATCATCCTTAGGAATGTAATTACTCATGACTAAAGCTTTGTCTAGGATACGATTAGCGATCTCCTGAGGATTGTTACTGTTGATCTCCATTATGAGCTTTTCCATATAACCCTCCTTATCATCATCTGGAATACAGTCTAGAACTCCATCAGTGACCATAATAATAATATCCCCATTATAAAGCTTTTTTGTTACAGTATCATAATCTACATTACCAAACATTCCTATGGGTAAGGTGGTTGATGTAATTGTCTCTACCCAGTCCTCCCTTTTGATAAATGTAGCTGCCGCCCCGATTTTAATAAATTCACATATACCTGTAAATAGATTAACAATGCTAAGGTCAATTGTTGAAAATGTCTGCTTGTCGGATTTTAACACAAGACTTGAATTAATAAGCTTAATTGCCATCTCTGCCTTAAATCCAGCTTCGATCATTTGCTCTAAAAGAGACATAACCGTTTCACTTTCATCACCTGCTTCTTTTCCAGTTCCCATACCATCCGCCAGTGCTGCCATCATATCTCCATTTTCCAGCTTCATTATGGAGAAATTATCTCCCGATACACTTTCTTTCATAGCTCTAGCTACACCGGTTAATACTTTAAACTTAGTATCCTCAACAAAAACAAAGCTTTGCAGGTTTTTATTAATAACATATTTAGAGGTTTCTGATACACGAAAAGGCCTACCTAGAGCATTGCCAATAACCACTCCTGCTTCTTTGGCTGTAAAAATCTTTCCTCTTTTACATGCAGCACGAAGATATATCTCTTTTCTTTTATCCCCCCGCTCATATATGGTTACATCCTTAGCATAAATATGATTAGACCTAAGGGCTTTTATAATCTTTTCCTCTTCACCCCTTGGAACTTCATTGGTGGTATAGATGTCATTGGTAATTTCTTTTATAACACTAGAGACTCCCTTTAGTTGATCTGCAATAACTTCCCTGCTTTCAGCTACTCTACTTTGCCAAAGGTGATTCAATTTAGCAATCTCAAAGCTCCTATTAGTTTCCTTAACAAATTCATCTACGCATATACAGTCACTTAAAAACTTTGGGGGAATATCCTCCTTTCCAATAAAACCATTTCTCTCAGCCACTTCAAAAAGACTGCAGGTAGCCTTATATGTCTCTTCAAGATTGTTGTCCCAACAATTGCTACAATTACTGCAATTTTTGCACAGCTTCTCTGATATATCCTCAAACATTCTATTGATTTCCTTTTCCTGAATTCTTCCTTGCTTTTCAGTAATTGTTTCTAATGTTTTTGAAAGCTTTAGAAAGGAATCCGAGAAGACCCCCATCTTTGTCTTGGCTATCTTTTTTAAATTTTCTGCCGAAAGTATTTCCTGCTTGCTTAATCCCCCTGCTACATCCACTCGATATAGTAGCTTTTTAGGAAGTAGTAAAAATATAATTACCGAAGACACTAAAGCTCCAATCTGCTGAATAGATAACTCCATATCTGAATTCATATATCCCATTAATGCTGCACATATGAGATATACAGCAGCTGTTGATACCTTACCCATTTCCCGAAATGTACCTGTAATAATCCCCATCATAGTAAGCATTGCCGTGTCAGATATACTGCCACCTTTTAAGCTTAAAGACAGACCACAGACTGCCCCTGTTATTGCTCCTTGCCCCACTCCGTACTTATAAGTAAAAAATAATATGATAAAGTATATCACTGTCTCTACGGTGGCCATATAGGGGCTTGAAAACTCAGGGAAACCATATATGATAACCGCTACAAGTACTGCCATACTTACCATTTGCTCATTATTCATCTTATAGCCCTTCTTGGACTCCAATATAAACCCTAAGCCTTCCCTAAAGAGCACTGCAGAGACTATGGCAATAATTCCTTCTAGAAGACTTAATATAATATACCAGTTGTCAATTCCCCCTGCTGCCACATCCATAAGAGAGTATATGAATAAAATTGTTGATGGCACTATATATCTAATAAATTTAGGTATGTTTTTACTTTTAAGCAAAGGGATCTCCATGAACAACAATGTTGTGACCATTGTTAGAAGATATTTTAATATATGGGTTATTGGCATAACCGTTGCTATTCCAATAGTAATACCCATAAGCCCCAGTGTTCCACTACCTTTTGTCATTAACAATGCCGTAAAATATCCAATGGCCAGTGGATTCAACTCGTAAATAACTACCCTTGCCACAATAACACCCATCACCTGAATAAGTAAACCTTTTAGTTTTCTGCCTTTCATTCTTCCCGCTCCTTTTATGTTCCTGTTTCAATACAGCTGTCCTGTAATTATAGAAAGGACATTTTAAAATCTTTGTCAAAAGTCATACCCAAATACAAAAAACTTTTTGACAAGAATACCATNGAAATAAGGTTTNCATCGAATAGAGGCACTTAACTATATTTAGGAATATAAAAAAAGGCTACCTTAGATTAATTTCCAAGGTAGCCCTGCTAATTAAATTTTATAAAGCTTTAACTTGAGACTTTTTAACTTCATATCCTAGTTTACTTATGGCATTCTCAATATCTGAAATTGATACTTTCTCATCATCAAAGTCTACTTTTACTTTACTGGAGTTAAATAATACATTTAAACTCTCTTTATTTATACCATCTAAAGCTTTAACACCATTTTCTATCTTCTGCATACAAGATGGACAGGTTAATGTTTCTAATTGAATAGTTGCTTTTTTCATATTATAGCCCTTCCTTTCTATGATTAATCTTGTCTTTGTCTATATACTAATAATACTGCATTTTTCTATATATTAAATTGATCTATATCAAGAATGTATTTATTCTTTACTCTATTTTCTTAGTTTATATCTAAGGAGTCTCATACCATTAAGTATTACAACCAGTATACTTGCTTCGTGCACTAACATACCTATTGACATGTTCATCCAAGTACTAAAGAATACGCTAGCAAGTAGAACTAATACAACTCCTACTGCTATAAATATATTCTGGCGCATATTGTTAGCTGTTGCTTTTGTTAAACCTAAAGCATGGGGCAAACGACTAAAATCAGAATTCATCAATACCACATCCGAGGTTTCTATAGCTACATCTGTACCACTTCCCATGGCAATTCCGATCTGTGCTAGCGCTAATGAGGGGCTATCGTTAACACCATCACCTACGAAAGCCACAATCTGACCTTTCTTCTGTAGCTCTTTAATATATGCTGATTTATCCTCTGGAAGCATATGTCCATAAGCTTCTGTAAGTTCTAATTCCTGGGCTACAAGATCTACTGTTCCCTGATTATCTCCAGATAGAACAACTAGGTTCTTAACTCCTAATTTCTTAAGCTTTTGT
>JGI24710J26742_10000902_pt1 | contig 27825 bp, 26 predicted proteins | sample BioPla2DNA2_FD_26742 | JGI IMG/M metagenome (IMG submission 26742)
CATCCCGAGCTCCCCTATTGCATTTTGAATTTTTCTCTCACCTTCAAGGTCCAACCTCTTCAATATAGGTCGTACCAATTTTATCTGTCCCCTTAATATATTACTTTGTAGTGAAGGCATCGCATTTACCCGTAATTTTTTATTTAACCAGGCAATTATATCATATTGCCGTATTAAATCTAACACGATTATTTATATACCGGTCGGTTATCCGATTTATTTACTTTATATTCACAATTGTTATATAATCTTCGTTGAACTGTGTATTAGCCAATATATCGGTTTATGGAGGTGAAATTATGGATGCGATATTAAAATTGTTGGGTGAAAATGCGAGGTATTCTTTGGAGGAGCTTTCCGTGCTGACCGGATTGACTATCGATGAAGTTGCGGAAAAACTCGATAACTATGAGAATACCGGAATAATTTTGGGATACAAGGCCGTCATCGATTGGGAGAAAGCCGGAAGTGAAATGGTGGCAAGTGTAATTGAAGTAAAAATTACACCCAAGTACAGCCACGGTTTTGACGAATTCGCAGAAACGGTATCAAAATTCCCCGAGGTTATGAGCGTATACCTCATGTCGGGAGGGTATGATATATTAATTGAAGTTCTCGCAAAAAACTTTAAAGAACTGGCCATGTTTGTGGCAAAAAGACTGTCTCCGATGGAGTCCGTGCTTTCGACGGCGACTCATTTTATCTTGAAAAGATACAAGGAGAAGGGCGTTATCTATGATAACGGGCATAAGGATGAAAGGGGTTTTATTATATAGTGATTAAGCACGACAAGCTGTTATCCGATGTTGTGAAATCTCTTAAACCCTCCGGTATAAGACGTTTTTTCGACATTGCGGAAAGCATAGAGGGCTGCATATCCCTGGGGGTAGGCGAACCGGATTTTGTTACTCCTTGGATAATAAGACAGGCAGGCATAGAATCCCTCGAAAAGGGAAGAACCTGGTATACGTCAAATAGCGGACTATCCGAGCTCAGGGAAGAGATTAGCAGGTATCAGCTGAGAAAATACGGTTTAAACTATTCTGCCGCTGAGGAAATAGTGGTTACTGTCGGTGGCAGCGAAGCGATAGATATTTGCTGTAGAGCTTTGATAAATCCCGGAGACGAAGTTATCATACCGACTCCTTGTTTCGTTGCGTACGATGCGGTTGCCACGCTGAGCGGTGCAGAAGTTGTACCGATTGCGACAAAACCTGAAGACGGATTCAGACTTAATCCGGAAGATTTGAAAAAGGCAATTACGAAAAAGACAAAGCTTTTGATTTTTCCCTTTCCAAACAATCCGACGGGAGCCGTTATGAGAAGGGAACATCTCGAGGAAATTGCTGAAATCCTAAAGGGTACCGACATTATGGTTATGTCCGACGAGATTTATTCCGAGCTGACATACGGAGATGAAAAGCATATCTCGATTGCTTCCATCAGCGAGGATATGCACAGACGCACAGTGCTTATAAGCGGTTTTTCGAAGGCGTTTGCGATGACGGGCTGGAGAATAGGATATACCTGCGGACCTAAAACGGTGATGGAACAGATTCTCAAGATACACCAATACGCGATAATGTGCGCCCCCACGACGGCTCAGTATGCAGCCGTTGTCGCCATGAGGGATTGTGATGATGTGGTAAACGAAATGGTGACGGAATATGCCATGAGGAGAAGATACGTAGTCGATAATCTGAATAGAATCGGCCTCAAATGTTTTGAACCCATGGGAGCATTTTACGTATTTCCTTCGATAGAATTAACCGGCATGAAATCTCAGGAATTCTGTGAAAAACTGCTTGAGAGGAAAAAAGTTGCGATAGTTCCGGGTGATGCCTTCGGGGCGAGCGGAGAGGGATATGTGAGGATTGCCTATGCTCAATCGATATCCAAACTTTCCGAGGCTATGGGCAGAATAGAAGAATTTGTCGATGAACTGAAGGTAAACGGATAAAATGAGCAGGATGAACGCGGCAAACAGGGATTACGCAAGCAGATTGCAGGAAATAGTCGCAGTCAAGAAGGTGGGAGACTACGAAAAAAGTTCCGTTTCCGATGCAATCGAAGAGATATTTTCGTGTTGCCAAGCGAATGAAATTTCTTTCAAGTCCTCCCGTGTGGTTATTAAGCCTAATCTTGTAATGAAATCGAAACCGGAAGAAGCGGTCGTTACCGATCCTTCGATAATTTCCGCAATAATCGATTACTTAATAAAAAAAGAAGTAAAAAGCATTGTTATTTGTGACAGTCCCGGAGGACTGTATAATCGAAACCGGCTTAAATCCATCTATGAGGCTGCCGGTTATTTAAAATTCGAAAATGAAATTGTAAAGCTCAACTATGATACCGAAAGTGAAGAAATCCCTTCCCCCAGCAGTAAGGTAAGCTGCTTTGACATTATCAAGCCGATACTTGAAGCGGATATTTTTATAAATGTTGCAAAACTGAAAACACATGCGATGGCGGGACTGACAGCTGCGGTTAAAAACAACTTCGGCACTGTACCGGGATTGCGAAAATCCGAGTTTCACTGCACTTTTCCCAAACGCATCGATTTCTGCGACATGTTGGTTGAACTATGCACCTTGGTATCCCCTGAAATCTCAATTGTAGACGGTGTTTTGGGGATGGAGGGAAACGGACCGTCCGGCGGTATACCGAGAAAATTCGGAATAATAGCGGGAAGCAGAAATCCGTTTTTGCTCGACAGAGTACTTTGTGAGTATATGGGTATGAATGTCAAAGATGCCCTTACCGTCAAATCATCGATAGGAGCGGGTTTTTGCCCGAGAGAGGTTAAAGAAATAAATATAGAAGGGGATATTCGTTTTCCCGGCAAATTCGTAAAAGATTTGATTATACCGGAAAGTGTAGAGTCGGACTTTTCCGTGAGGGTGCCGAAACCGTTTAGAAGTATTGCAAAAAAAGTACTTGATTCATTGGCGGCCCGTCCGATAATTGACAGCAAAAAGTGCATTGGTTGCAGGATGTGTCATGAAATCTGCCCTGCGAAAGTAATTTCAATGGTTGACAAAAAGGCGGTAATTGATAAAAAAGAGTGTATTCGCTGTTTTTGCTGTCATGAAGTTTGCCCTGAAAGAGCTATAGATATAAAACGAAGCTTCTTTTGGAGGATTTGATGAATACCATAGAGGTCAAATGTCGCGCAAAACTTAACCTTTCTCTTGATATAATCGGTATAAGGGAAGACGGATATCATCTCATGGATATGGTCATGCAGTCCGTTGATTTGGCGGATACGTTGTTTTTTAAAAAAACTGACAAAAACGAAATTGAGATAGTTTCCGCCACAGGTGATGTTCCTGAGAATGAGGATAACCTTGTATACAGAGCAGCGAAACTTCTCAAAGAGAGATATAAAATAGCCGACGGAGTAAAAATTGAAATCCAAAAGAGGATCCCTCTAAACTCGGGATTGGGCGGAGGGTCGGCTGATGCTGCAGGGACAATTGTTTCTTTGGCAAAACTTTGGGAAATAGATGTTCAAGAAGATGTTCTCTTTGAGATCGGACTAATGCTTGGAGCGGATATTCCTTTTTGTATGCGGGGAGGAACGGCCAGAGTCGGCGGCATAGGAGAAAGAATTAATAATTTGAAACCGCTGGTAAATATCCCGACCGTCATCTTGATGCCGTCAACCGGCATATCCACACGGGAAGCATTTAAACGCATTGACCGCTTGAGAGACTATGACAGACCGAATACGGAAATTCTTATTTCGGCAATTGAATCGAAAAATATTAAGGTAATTTCAAATAACCTCATTAATGTTTTTAAAACTTCCGGACTGTCTCCGCAGTCTGACAGACCGATAGAGCTTTTAATAAACCACGGAGCAATGGGTGCTTCAATGAGCGGTTCGGGATCCGCGGTTTTCGGGATTTTTGATTCGAAAGAATCTGCATTATCTGCACTGAGACGGGTAGAGGACAAGTATGTGGGTTTTTTGACTCGCTTTGTGGACTCGGGACTTTCGCTGAAGATTAAATGAGCATAGATATAAAAAGGATGCGGGGAAAGCACCCCGCATCCTTTTTTATTCAACAAATAATATAAAATACCGTATTTTATTACACTGTTTCACTGTACAAACAAAGGGACACCCTCTTGTGTAGTATTGTATTGACACTGATAGTAATTTCATAACGAAATACATAGTTATGCAGGAAGGAAAAAATGAAAAAGCATAAATGGATTATGGTTTTGATATCGGTCTTGACCGGAGTCAATGAGATTGATTTTCATTTGGACTATGGGGATGAAGGCTACGACGATTATTTTTGGGACACACCTGACGGCTATAAGGAAAAAGTGAAATGTATTCCTTATAAAAAAGTTATCGACAGAGATGCCGTGTGATTATTTTGTTTCCACATAGCTTTTAGCAACAGCCGAAATTGCGTTTAAAAATTCGTCCGATAAACTTTTAGGTTCCAGTATCTTTGCCTTATCCCCCAGCATAAATATCCAGCCGAAGAATGCCGGACTTACTTCGATGTCTATCGAGATAATAAAGTGTTCATCTCCCTCCGGATAGATGAAAACATCAGATCCGAACCTGTCAATGACAAGTGTTGAAAGCGAGTTGTCAAACTCGATTTTGACATTTTGCACATCCCCGGCGAACATTGAAAACTGAGATTTCTGATGTATTGCCGGATCAAAATTTGAAGTTTCGTCATTTGATATTCTGTCTTCGTTCGAAAGACTCACCCCGCTCATTCTATCGACACGATAGTTTACAATCATACTTCTTCTGTCGCAAAAAGCGGTAAGATAATAGTTTTCGTCCGAGTAAATTAACGCCAAAGGACTGACGGAATATGTTTCGCCCTTCCTTCTAAAAACCTTTTTTCTTTCTCTGTCATATTCAAAATATTTAAAGTTCAGCTTTTTGTTTTTAGCGATAGCAGTGTGAATGGAATCGACGTTGTAGTAAATGCTTTCGTTCATCGTCTTGACTCTCTTTTCGACATACACCTGTCTCCGCAGTTCTCTCGCTTCATATTTGCTTGTAAGTTTTTCGAGTTTGGATATCAAGTCCAAACTCTTTTTTCTTGTTATAAATTTACTCGAACTGACCGAATCAACCAGAAGTTTAAGCTCAGGAAGCTGAAATTCCCTCGAAACAAGTTTATATGTGGTTTTTGTTCCTTTCTCGGTTATGATATCCATACCGAAATCGCGAAGGAGTGCAATGTCCGAATATATAGACTTTCTTTCTGCGGGAATGCCTTTTTTTGCAAGATATTCGATTATCTGTTTGAGCTCAACACCGTTTTGCTCGTCGGTTAATTTTTCAAACATCTCTTTAAGGACTAAAAGTTTCAGTCTATGTGATGAATATCTCGCCATATATTCCTCCTGATATTTTTAAAAGATATATTAATGATATTAATTCAGTGACAGTCATTAATCAAATAAAATGACAATGTCTGCGATACCTTGTTGATAAATCAAAAGGTATTTGATATATTTACTTAACAAAATTAAATATTTTCGAAATTTTACTTTAAGGAGTTTTAATGAGTAACGAGGGCAACCGTTCCGACGAGAAGGATAAAAAAATTATTTTTCGTGCGGAACAAGGGGATGAAAAAACCTTAGACAATAAAAAAGCCGAGTCAAGGCAAATAGAAAAGAAACCTAAAAGAGATTCGCATCAAACCGGACGAAAAAACAGGAAGAAAAAGAAAAGAAGAAGGAGCAGGGGCATAATTGCGGTTCTGCTGATAGCTTTGTTTCTTCTTTTGTCTGTTGCAGGTGTTTTTGTAGCGTATATGTATGGTACATACAACTACTTTTTAGAATCCGATGAGCTGCTTAAAAATACCGTATCTAACAGTTATGAAGTGGGAGATGAGGAAAAACTCGTTGAGTATCTGAAACATCCGGCTCTGCGAGAGGGAGACACAATCAAAGTCACTTCTCATCTGAATGTGGATGTCGAAGATAAGCTTGGCGGATTTTTGTCGATGGGTCTCATAAACTTTGACTGTTCTTCCGGAAGCTTAACTTTGAGCGGCGGAACAGTGATTATGGCAAGCGGCAGAGATGAAGAAATCACGATGGATGGAGTCTCTATTGATAATGTTAATTTGTATATAGAGGCGCCTTTCGTTGATTTAATGTGGAATACCGCACCCGCGTCGGACAATATTAATGTAAGAACTCTGAACGGAAGCAGCCATCTCAATCAATTATCAATTCCCGCTGTAGGAGCGAAAATGAAGCTCCCCATGACGCTGCAGAATATCAGCGGTTCCGTTCAGAAAGACATTCAGGTTAAGTTGATGTCGCCGAGCTTTTTGTTTGTAGACGGGGACAGTATTACGGTTTCGCTTGAAGCGGGGGAATCTAAAGCTTATGAATTTGATGTAATCGCAATAGAAGGCGGTCGCGTCAATGCGTATGCTGTAGGTCTTGACTCCAACGGCAATGAAGTTGTTAACGGAAAGAGCGATTATCTTGATATATTGGGCGGCGGATTTTATTCAGGTGATCCGCACACGCATACAGTAGAGAGCTTTACTCCGAGATACAATGAATCATCGGTTGAAAAAAATGTCCAGTTCGCATCGCAAAAAGGACACAGTTTCATTTTTAGCGTCGAGAATGACGATTATGGAAAAAAACTTGATCAAAGCGAAGTAGACGCAATAACAGGAAGCCCGGGCACTTTTCTCCAGCTTTCCGCATTGGAAGTTGGAGGGAAAAAGAGCGACTTGAGACATCTTCTTGCATTTAATTACTATGGAGAGATACCCGACTCGCATTACTATGTCGATCCTTTCGGCTCGAGACTCGTTTCGGATTCGCTTTACGAGATTGTATTCAATGAAGTAAATCCGGGAGAGGCGTTTGTCTATGTTCCACACCCCTTCGGTTTAGGTGTCCCCATGGAGTCCGCAATCAAAAACGTAACATCTCTGAACTATGTGCAGGGAATGGAAATATTGGAATCAAGTACTTATAGTGATTGGACCGAATACGATGTCGGAAGAATCATTTGGGACAGTCTCAACACCGGAAACAGAAACGGAAGAGCCGTAGGCTTTGACGGAAGATTCAATAAAATTTTCGGAATCGGAGCAAGCAACAATCTTGACAGCGAACATGCCGGATCAAGGTATACAAAAGGTTATATGGACTATCTTTCCGAAGACAATATTTACAGTATGCTCAGAGATACGGGCAATATGTTTATCAGCAATGGTCCCGAACTCAGATTTACGCTTGGGAATATTCCGATGGGCGGTGATTTAAGAGTAAATCCGGGAGAAGAGATCAATGCAGAGATTTACGTGCATTCTGAAAACCCGATAACCGAAATCAAACTCATGAGATATGAGATTAACGGTAAAGTGGAAAAACAGAATCCTTTTATGGATTTGGAAGAATACTTTGAAGGACAGAATGTATATTCATTCCACGCTGTAATTCCCATAGTCCCCGCAGTTGATGAAAGCGGAGCGGTTATTGATCAGTTTTACCGTGTCGAAGTATATACCGAAAGCGCATATTATTATGACGGGGAAAGAGTCGGAGAGAATAGAGAGATAGTTGACAGAGGAATAGCCCTGTCAAACCCGATTTGGGTTGCAGGAACCGATATGGGAAGCAACGATACATCGATTATTGATATCGGATACGAAGAGAGTCCTCCTGTCGGTATTTTCGGCTTGGATATTGATCTTTCGTTTTTGAACGATTACGTGAAGGATGCAACGGAGTCATTTTTTGACAAAGAGATCTTTGTAGCGAAGTTGTCTGAATCCGATAACGGAAGCATATATGTAGAAAAGGGCGATGCCTTTGCAATAAAGGGATTAAAGGTAGAGGTAAAGGACAACCAAATCTACACGATAAATTACCATAAATATAACTCCGAAGTGATGGCGGATAAAATTACCATATCGGTGACATCGGATAACAGATCAAAGACATTCACAGAAACGATATATATCGTTAGTTAATAGTTCCATGTAAAAAAGCGTCGGTTTTTTTAGACCGACGCTTTTTTTATTTAAAAATTAAATAGCCTGCAGGCGTTTTCCGCTGCAATATCTACTATTTGTTTTGGAGAATAGTCACCTCTAATCTCTGCAATTTTTTCCGCCGCAACGGATATCATGTCGGATGTGCATATCCTGCCCCTCAAATTGTATGGAGGAAGATATGGAGCGTCTGTCTCCAACAACAAGTATTCTATTGGTATGGACTTAACCGATTCAATTTCGTTTTTAGAATCCGGATAGGTTACGGCGCAACCGAAACCGAGATATACTCCCAAATCAGTGAGTTTCCGGGCGAGCTCGGCGTCTCCGGAATACCTGTGAACTACTGCTTTAGGTTTGAATATTTCCAACGCTTTAAGTATATCTTCATGGGCATCTCTGTCATGGACTACCAGCGGCAGAGAATGATTCAAAGAAAGTCTTATCTGTTCGTAAAAGACTTCAAGCTGTATTTCGCGCGGACTGTTGTCGTAAAAATAGTCCAGACCCGTTTCTCCGACCGCAACTACTTTAGGTGTTTTCAGAAGATCTTCCAGTGAGTCCCGCCAGCCGTCAGATAGGTTATCGGCATCATGCGGATGCACCCCGACCGCTGCGAACACGAAATCATATATTTGTGACAATTCTACTGAAAAATACGAAGATTCGACAGAACTTGAACAGTTGACAATGCCCCTGACACCGAGGGCTTCGAGTGAACTCAGTGTGGCATGGCGAATGAAGTCAAACTTTTCGTCATCGTAATGTGCATGAGTATCTATAATTCCTTCTATCATTAAAATCTCCGAAAATCGATAGATGTTTGATTTTATCTAATCCTGGAACCTTCGCTTACCTTGTCATCCAAAAAGAGAAGGACGGCTTTTTCGTTGTCGTCGCTTGAAAGCAGCATACCTTCACTGACGATACCCCGTATTTTTGTCGGTCTCAGGTTTAATACGGCGGCTATCTTTTTGCCTACGAGTTCATCGGGTGAATACCACTCGGCAATACCGGACACAATCGTTCTTTCCCGTTCCCCGTCAAAAACTCTGAATTCCAGAAGCTTATCAGCATTTTTAACCTTTTTGCATTCAACTACCTTGACAGCCCTCAGTTCGATTCCCATGAATTGATCATAGTCGATTTCTGGCAAACGCTCGGAAACGCATTTCTCGGGCTCTCCGGTTAAAATCTCTTCAAGCGCCTTAAGCTCTTCTTCAACATCTATCCTCGGAAACAGGACTTTGGTGGGGGATACAGTTGTGTTTTGAGACAACAAACCGAAATCCGAAAGGGAATCAAAAGAAGTCATACCTTCCGAGGCGCCTATTGCCTTTAAAATTTTGGGCGCGGTGTTGGGCATAAAAGGTGTCAGCATAACGGCGATAATTCTAAGAGTTTCGGAAAGATTATACAATACGCTCGCGAGTCGGGGAGCTTTCTCGTCTTCTTTTGCCAATATCCACGGTTTGGTTTCATCTATATACTTGTTAGCTCTTGAAACGACTTTAAAAATCTCTATCAAAGCCTGAGGCAGTTGAAGGGAATCGACACAACTTTTGACTTTTTCGAACAATCCTGTCGAAAGTTCAATCAACTCGTCATCGATGCTGTCGGTCTCTCTGACTGACGGAAGAGTACCGTCAAAATATTTAGTTATCATTGAAACGGTTCTTGAAAGAAGATTTCCCAAATCATTTGCCAAATCCGAGTTGATTCTGCTTATGAGCCCCTCATTGGTAAAGTTCCCGTCACTTCCGAACTGAATATCACGAATAAGGTAATAGCGCAGCGAGTCAACGCCGTATCTTTCACAAAGTGTCAGGGGATCTATGACATTTCCGACGCTTTTGCTCATTTTTCCGCCGCCGAACAACAGCCAACCATGACCGAAAACCTTCTTAGGCAGTGGAAGTTCAAGAGCCATGAGAAGAGAAGGCCAGATAATTGAGTGAAATCTGACAATTTCCTTCGCCATAAGCTGGAGGTCCGCAGGCCAATAGTTATCCATATCGCTATAATTGTTATTCTCATAACCCAACGCGGTTATGTAATTCGACAAAGCATCCACCCAGACATAAACGACATGACCCGGGTCAAAATCGACAGGAACACCCCACTTTAAAGAAGTTCTCGACACGCAGAGGTCTTCCAAACCCTGGTTGATAAAGCTGATCATCTCGTTCTTCCTGGAAACCGGCAGGAGGAAATCGGGATGTTCTTCATAGTAATCAAGCAATTTTTCGGCATAGGTGCTCATTCTGAAAAAATACGCTTCTTCAGACGTTTCAGTAAGTTCCCTGCCGCAGTCCGGACAAAGATTGTCTTTTGTCTGACTATCGGTCCAAAAACTTTCACAAGGCTTACAATAAAGTCCGCTGTAAAAGCCTTTGTATATATCTCCTTTTTCGTACAGCTTCCTGAAGATTCTTTGTACCGATTTGATGTGGTAGTCATCGGTGGTTCTGATAAAGCGGTCATAGTCGATATTCATGGTTTCCCATAGATTAAATATACCTGCAACAATTTTATCCACATACTCTTTCGGACTAACTCCGGCGGATTTTGCGGCATCTTCAATTTTTTGCCCATGCTCATCCGTACCTGTTAGAAACATTACATCAAAACCTTGCATTCGTTTAAAACGGGCTATTATGTCCGCTGCCACGGTTGTGTAACAATGCCCTATATGAAGATCGGCGGAAGGGTAATAAATCGGTGTCGTAATATAAAATTTTTCTTTCATTTTTTCCTCCATCTACAAATAACAAATGCAAGCGTAGCAATTATAACATACCGCTCGATTATGTTCACAGAACTATAAAAATATTATTAAATAACAGAAAATATATATTGACTATCGATAAAAAATGTAATATTATTTCAAAACATGAAGTTATATATTTAAAATATGGAGGTTAAAATGCAGTCTGAAAACCTGATTCCGGAGAAATCCGCCGTAAAAGTCAAAATCTTAAAAGCTATTATCTACTGCACAATGGTGCTTACGGTTGCAATTTTTACTATCTTTTCCCTTTTTATCGGAGATTATCTCAGAGATTACAGAGGGATAGAGAATCAAATGTTGAAGTATTTTCTAATAGGATATTTTTTTGTTTCAATATTACCGTTTTTATTTGCGCTTATGAGATCTGCGGATATATGCAACATTATTGCCAAAGGGGAAGCTTTTTCAGAGACAACCTTAGAGAAATTGTCCGGAATAACATATGCATGCTATGCGGAAGCCGGTGTGAACGCCATGTTTGGTTTACTGGTTTATTTTGCGTTTGAATTCAATATGCTCATTTCGAGCTTTTTTGCGGTGGCGTTATGTGGCGTAATAGCGGTTTTCGTAACGGTGCTCAAAGAACTTGTAAAATCCGCAAAGTGGTTAAAAGACGAAAATATGCTGACAATTTAACGGGGGAAAAATGATTGTTATTAATTTGGATGTGGTTATGGCAAAGAGAAAGATTGGTTTGACCCAGCTATCGGAAGAAGTCGGTATTACAATGGCGAACCTCTCAATTCTGAAAAACAACAAGGCGAAAGCAATACGGTTTTCAACTTTGAATGAAATATGCAGAGTGCTCAATTGCCAACCGGGGGATATCCTGGAATATACAGACGATGAATACGGGGGAGTATTAATAGAGCCGGATAACGGAGTATAAATCCGGTGGACGGGAGATCATAAACTATGCATTCAGACAAGAGAAAATTCAGAATAATTTTGATATCCATATTGGCAAACTCAATATTCTTTACCGATACTTTTCTGTTTCGGTCGGGTTTCGGGATTTTTTTCTCCCTTTCCTGTTTATTGTTGCTGATAACTTATGTTTTTATTTCCGAGAACAAAAGCGCCGATAGAGCTTACCTGATATTTTTGGTGCCTTCATTACTGACAGCCTTTTCCTTTTTTCTTTATAGATCTTATGAACAGTATCTGCTTCGGGTTGCTATGTCTCTTTTGATGCTCACTCTGTCCTGTATCGTAATTTCAGGAAAAGCAGGGCTGATAACAGAGGGCAGTGACCTGAAACTGTTAGGCGAAATATTCATAAAGCCTGTTATAAATATGGTTTTACTTTTCAGGATATTAAAACCGAACCCGCATAAAACGGAAAAAAACAAAAAGGCGCTCCCTTTGCTGATGGGAGTTTTGGCTTCTTTGCCGATATTATTGTTATTGACTGCACTTTTTTCAGCTGCGGACAAAAGATTCGAAGGCTTGTTTTTAAAGATACTTGAAGCCTTCAACTTTGAAAACACATTCAGGCTGATATTTGACATTGTTTTGGGAACAATTCTTGCACTCTGCACTGGAAGTTTTGCGGTTTACAATACGGTGAAATCTTCAGAAGAATCGGTGGAAAGCAAGGCGGATGAAAACTACGGGAAAAAGGTGAAATTTGCTATAGGATTTCTATCAGCTATTACTTTTTTAGTATCGATTTTTGCTTTTCTTCAACTTGAATATTTATTTTTCGGACGCCTGCCCGATGAAATTTCGGCGTCAAAGATTGCCAGAGAAGGATTTTTTGAAATGGCTTTGGCGACGGCGGTAGTGTTTTTCTCCGGTTATATATCAGTAGGAATAGTCGGGAAGAATAAACGTGACCTTCCTACTCCGATAAAGATATGTAATATCGGGCTTTGTGTACTTGATTCCGCAATTGTTTTCTCTGCAGCTAAAAAGATGCTTGCTTATATTGGAATATTCGGTCTGAGCATAAAGAGAGTATTCACACTTTTTATTATTTTTTCCGTTTTAATAATGCTGTCCATTCTTTTTATAAGATGCCTTTTACACAGGATAAATTTGGTTTTTGTGACAGCTGCTGCAATTTCGATTCTATTTTCGATGTATTCCTTGGTAGACAAGGATATGGCTGTTTCGGTATATAACGCATCAAAATACATTTCAGGCGGAATAGAACCTGATATCTGTTATTTTTATGAACTTTCGGACAGTTCAATTCCGTCGCTTGTCAATATGAGTAACAATTCGGATGAAGGAACTCCGCTGGCTGATTATAAAGACAGCATCAATACCGTAATCGAAGACAAAATCGCAGATTATGGCAAGCCGGCTCTGTTCGATCAATCCCTTACGGATATTATAATTAATAGAAATATCTCGAATTATATAAATGCGAAAAACAGCACGGTTATCGAATAAATCAAAGCTTGCTATATGTGGTAAACAACATTTCTTCGTGATATAATCACTTATAATCATTTTATATGGATTAGAGGTAGTTATGAATAAATATATGATATTTACGGAATCTACGACAGATCTGGGTAACGATATGATAAAGAGCCTGGGTATTCAGGTTGTTCCTCTCACATTCACAATAGGGGGCGTTGACCACAAGGAGATGGCGGAAGAAGGTGAAATGACCTATTCCAAGTTCTACGAGAGATTGAGGAACGGAGAAATGTCATCAACAAGCCAGGTGAACGTATCCGAATTTGAGGATGCTTTTTCACCTTTTTTGGAAGACGGATATGACATTCTGCACCTTGCATTTTCCTCAGGTCTTTCCGGAACATGTGATTCCGCGAAGGCGGCGGCGGAAAAACTGGGTAAAAAATATCCGGAACGAAAAATTATTGTTGTTGATACTTTAGCCGCAAGTCTGGGACAAGGGTTGCTTGTGTGGCATGCGGTTCAGATGAAGAATGAGGGCTCTGCAATTGAAAAAACAGCTGACTGGCTGGAGAAAAACAAATTAAATCTCGCCCATTGGTTCACGGTTGACGACCTGGTGTTCTTAAAGAGGGGCGGGAGACTTTCCGGAGCGGTGGCGTTGATAGGCACGGTTCTCGGGATAAAGCCCGTACTTCATGTGGATAATGACGGACATCTGATAAATGTGTCAAAAATCAGAGGCAGAAAGAACAGCTTGAATGCACTGGTGAACAAGTTGGGAGAAACAGGTATAAAGCCTAAAAACCAAATGATCTTTGTGTCTCACGGCGACTGCATTGAAGATGCCGAGTATGTGGCAAAGGAAATCAGGCGTAAATACGGGACATCAAAATTTTATATCAACTTTATAGGACCTGTAATCGGAAGCCATTCAGGCCCCGGAACGGTTGCTCTGTTTTTCCTGGCTGAAAAACGCTGATTGAATTGAAAGTTTCCGGTTAGATTAAAAAGAAAACTCTTCTTAATCTAACCGTTTTAAATGCGATATTTTCTTGAAAAACAGGGATTGGGAAGTTATAATTTTAAGGACAGACCAAAATCAGATTAGGAGATGAAATAATGAACAAATTAAATAAAATGACGGTTGAAGATCTCGAAGTATCAGGGAAAAAGGTGCTGGTTCGTTGTGATTTCAATGTTCCTATGTCTAACGGTGAGATAACCGATGACAAAAGAATTGTCGAAAGTCTGAAGACTGTTAAATATCTCATTGACAAAGATGCTAAAGTTATCCTCTGCTCTCATTTGGGAAGACCGAAAGGAGAGTTTAACAATGAATTCTCCCTGAAAGCAGTAGCTGAAAGACTCTCCGAACTTCTCGAAATAAAAGTAATTATGACTGAGGACGTTGTGGGGGATGATGCGGTAGAGAAGGCGTCAAATCTTAAGAATGGTGAGGTTTTGCTTTTAGAAAATGTGCGTTTTCATGCAGAAGAGGAAAAGAACGATGCGGATTTTGCAAAAAAATTGGCTTCGCTTGCCGAACTCTATGTGAATGATGCTTTCGGCACCTCGCACAGAGCACACGCTTCGACTGCCGGCGTTGCGGATTATCTTCCGTCCGCAGTCGGTTATTTGATTCAAAAAGAAATTAATTTTATGGGAAAAGCGCTGGAAGACCCGAAGCGTCCTTTTGTTGCCATTCTTGGGGGAGCAAAAGTGTCGGATAAAATCGGAGTTATCAACAACCTCCTCACAAAGGTGGACAAACTCCTGATAGGTGGTGCTATGGGATATACTTTTCTCAAAGCGGAGGGTGTGCCCGTCGGAAATTCAAGAGTTGAGGAAGATAGATTGGAAGAGGCTAAAAAGATGCTTTCCGATGCGAAGGCAGCGGGGGTTGAGATGCTGATTCCGGTTGACTCCGTATGCGGAAACAAATTTTCAGAAGACAGTGAAGCCGTGGTTTATGACGAAGTTCCCGACGGATGGATGGGGCTTGATATCGGCCCGAAGACCGTTGAATTGTTCTCCGAAGCGATTAAAAATGCCGGAACTGTTGTTTGGAACGGACCTATGGGTGTTTTTGAGTGGGCCAACTTTGCTAACGGAACGAAAGAAGTGGCAAAGGCCATTGCCGAAAGCGGAGCGATTAGCATAATTGGCGGCGGAGATTCCGCTGCTGCAGTCGAACAACTCGGATTTGCAGAAAAAATGTCTCACATAAGCACCGGCGGAGGAGCGTCTCTTGAGTTTTTGGAAGGCATTGAGCTTCCCGGAATAGCCGCAATTAATGATAAATAGACGACAGTCAGGATTTAAATTTGAATATCTATAGGCAGACAAACAAATTTTGAGGTGATGTTATGAATGGTAGTAAAAGAAAAAAGGTTATTGCCGGCAACTGGAAAATGAACAAGACGGCAGCAGAGGCCGCCATGTTGATTGAGAATCTGATACCTGCCGTCAAAGATGCTGAGTGCGAAGTTGTAATTTTAGTTCCGTTTTTGAATATCAGCACCGCTATTAAGATGTGCGAAGGAACAAATATCAGAGTAGGAGCACAAAACTGCCATTTTGCTGAGAGCGGTGCTTTTACAGGAGAAATTTCCGTGCCCATGCTGATAGAAGCCGGTGTGGAATTTGTAGTAGTCGGACACAGTGAAAGAAGACAATACTTCGGGGAAACGGATGATTCGGTAAACAAAAAAGCAAAAGCCGTTATTGAAAACGGTTTGTACGCCATAGTTTGCGTCGGCGAATCTTTAGAAGAACGCGAAGCCGGAGATACCGAAAAAGTCGTTGGTAAACAAGTAAAAGCGGCGCTGTTTGATGTTTCTTCGGAACATATAGGCAAATTAATAATTGCATATGAGCCGATTTGGGCCATCGGAACAGGAAGAACAGCTACACCTGAGCAGGCACAGGAAGTGTGTAAATTTATACGCGAAACGGTGAAAAACCTGTATTCGGATGAAATTGCCGAGAATATGGTGATTCAGTACGGCGGTTCCATGAACCCCGGTAATGCGGAAGAACTGCTTGCGCTTGAAGATGTGGATGGCGGACTTATAGGCGGAGCATCACTAAAAGCCGACGACTTTAAAGCAATAGTTGATGCCGCAAATGTTAAATAATACGTCTCTGCTATAGGAGAATAAAACAATCCATTTTGAGGTGAAGATGAAACCGATTGTTCTGATAATTATGGACGGCTATGGCGCTTCCTCCGAGAGCTACGGGAATGCTATTTTAAAGGCCGAAAAACCGAATATCGACAAATTCTACAAAGACTGGAGCCACACCGTAATAGGCTCATCCGGCATGGATGTCGGTTTGCCCGACGGACAAATGGGGAATTCGGAGGTAGGACATACAAACATCGGCGCCGGCAGGATAGTTTATCAAGACCTGACGAGGATAACAAAATCTATAAATGACGGAGATTTTTTCGAAAATCCCGCTTTAATCGGAGCTGCAAAGAATGCGGCGGATAATAACACGGCGCTTCACCTGATGGGATTATTGTCGGACGGAGGTGTTCACAGCCATAATGAACACCTCTATTCCCTTGTCAGGCTGGCAAAGGCTGCAGGTGTGAAGAAGCTGTATGTCCACTGTATATTGGACGGCAGAGATGTGCCGCCCCGTTCCGGAAAAGAATATGTTGAACAGCTGGAAGAAGAGCTGAAAAAAATCGGACTGGGAAGCATCGCAACGGTTATGGGCAGATATTATGCCATGGACAGAGACAATCGGTGGGAAAGGGTCGAAAAGGCGTACGCCGCATACGTTTATGGAGAAGGGATAAAAAACAAAGACGCAGCGTCTGCGGTTCAGGACAGCTATGACGATGATATAACGGATGAGTTTGTTTTACCTATTGTTTGTCTGGATGATGCGACGGTTAAAGAAAATGACAGCATAATTTTCTTTAACTTCCGTCCCGACCGCGCCAGAGAAATAACCCGCACATTCGTTGATGAAGAATTTACAGGCTTCGAGAGAAGAAACGGATATTTCCCCGTAAACTATGTATGTATGACGGAATACGATGCCTCAATGCCGAATGTTGAAATAGCATATCCTCCTCAAGTTCTTACAAACACTTTTGGTGAATATATCAGCGAACTCGGAAAGAAACAGCTGAGAATAGCCGAGACCGAGAAATATGCTCATGTTACCTTTTTCTTCAATGGCGGCGCGGAAGAACCGTATTACGGTGAAGACAGGGTTTTGGTTGACTCTCCGAAAGTGGAAACCTATGATCTTATGCCGGAAATGAGTGCTTATAAAGTAGCCGATGAAATGGTAAAGTGTGTGGAAAAAAACATCTACGACGTAATAATCCTGAATTTTGCAAACGGAGACATGGTAGGACACACGGGGGATTTTGAGGCAGCGGTAAAGGCGATTGAAGCTGTGGACGAATGTGTAGGAAAAGTGGTAGATTCAGTTCTGAAGTTGGGGGGAGTTTGTCTTCTCACCGCTGATCACGGAAATGCCGAGAAGATGTATGAACCGGACGGCAGTCCGTTTACCGCGCACACCACGAATCCCGTACCCCTTTTGTTGATAGGGAGTAATTTTAAACTGAAAAGCGGGGGGATACTCTCCGACCTCACGCCTACAATGCTCGATTTAATGGAGATTGAAATACCAAAAGAAATGACGGGTAAAAGTCTTATCGAAAGAAATTAATAATTATGATTTTGCAAGTGAAAAATTATTTGTAATTTTCAGTTGATTACTGATATAATTATGTAGCTGTAAGAGTTCTAATAGATAACTATCATATTTAAGCCTAAATGGAGGGATAAGCATGAAGAAAAGCACATTGATTGCTATTATTGTTGGATTAATTACATTCATCGGCGCGGCGGTGGCAACCCTTTGTTATTTGAAAAGAAAGGGTATTCTGTTTGTAGACGAAGATGAGTTTGATTATGACCTCGAAGATGATTTTGAGGAAGGTATTGAAGTCCTGGATGAAGCTTCTGAATGTGTTGTCGACGACATAGATGATGAAATTTCCGAAGCAAAAGATAACCTGGAAGAAAAAGTTGACGATTTAAAGGACCGTTTCGGTTTTTAATATTTTAGTTGACAAAATATGAAAGAACGGCGGACTGAACGCCGTTCTTTTTTGCGTTATTAATGAATAAAAACTAAGAATATTATAAAAAAATACACTCGATATACTGATTTGCAGAACAGTTATGAATCACTTGCTTACGGCCGCGCAGATTGACTAAGTGTGATTGCAAAGTGTATAATTTCATGTATTGTTTTCTTCCGCAATACCATGCAAATACAAAGATTGGAATGATAAACTATGAGCATTGAACTCCCTAAACTCGGGAATGATGAAAAACTGTCTTTGAAACTTAGAAGGACTTTTGAACTGAACGGATATCTTCTTTTTAGGGTCGGAAGTTTTGAGGAATACGATATTTATCTCCAAAACAAGTCGTTTCTGGCCGGTGAAGATGTGATTACATTTACCGGGGCAAACGGAAAATTGATGGCCTTAAAACCGGATGTTACCTTGTCCATAGCGAGAAGTATACCTAACGATGCCGAGAGAAAACTTTATTACAGTGAAAATGTTTTCAGAAGAAACAAACAAACAGGTGAATACAGCGAGATAAGACAAATAGGTATTGAAAGGATTGGAAATATTGGATTTGAAGAAGAAGCTGAAATTCTGAATCTTGCGGTACAAAGTTTGGACATGATCGGGAAAAGCTCCCTGCAGATATCGCATATGGGAATCGTCGAGGTTCTGTTACAATATTTTGATTCCCCGTACCACAGAAAAAAAGCTGTTGAGTTTTTAAAGGCAAAGAGCATTCATTCGTTGCAGGAGCTGACAAAAGAGGCCGGATTGACGGATGAAGTTGCCGACGATATATTGAGTTTTTCCCAATTGAGGGGACGGTTTTCCGAGGTTTGTGAAGGATTAAAAGAAATTTGGATGAAAAGAGGGTTTTCCGACGAACCCCTGATTCAGTTGTATGAGTTAGGAAAACGGTTGGCGGGAATGAATATTCTCGAAAGGATATATCTGGATTTCTCAATCATCAATAACATTGACTATTATAACGGACTCGTGTTTCAGGGTTATGTTGACGGAATCCCCCATTCGGTATTGTCCGGAGGGAGATATGATAACTTGATGAAAAAGTTTAAAAAGTCTCAAGGCGCGGTTGGGTTTGCAATTTATCTTGACGAGATTGAAAACATCGGCAAAAAGAGTGAAGATGATACAGACGAAACATGGCTTAATATTGCTTTACCGAAAGGGAGAATGGGTTCGGATGTTTTAGAGCTTTTAGAAATGGCAGATGTAGTTCTTGAGGGAATAGAAGAAGACAGCAGAAAATTGATTTTTGAAGATAAATCGAAAAGAATACGGTGTTTTCTTGTAAAACCGTCTGATGTTGGGAGTTATGTGGAACACGGTGCGGCGGATATCGGTGTTGTGGGAAAGGATATACTGTTAGAAAACTCCCATGCAATACTTGAGTTGTATGATACGGGAATAGGAAAATGCAGGATAGTTGTAGCCGGAAAAGAAGGCTTTTGTGATTTTGATAATAAAACCCTCAAGGTAGCCAGCAAATTCCCCAATATAGCGCGAAGCTATTTTGCATCTAAAGGAAGAGTGGTAGAAGTTATTGAACTGCAAGGCTCAATAGAACTGGCTCCTCTGGTGGGACTTTCCGATGTGATAGTGGATATTACTGAGAGTGGTTCTACCTTGAGAGACAATAATCTTGAGATAATCTCAATTATATCCGAGTCTTCGGCCAGGCTGATTGCCAATAAATCAGCTTATATTTTTAAAGGCGAGAGAATTAATAGGCTTATTGACGTTTTTAAAGGGGAATTTAATGAAAATTATTAAGGCTGAAGATTTTAATTTTACGGAATATGCAAAATTCAGAAAATCGGATGAACGCAAATATGATTCAACGGTTTTTGAGATTATCGAAAATGTTAAAAAAAGAGGAGATTCCGCTCTTTTTGAATATACGGAAAAATTTGATGGAGTTATTCTGGATGATTTCAGGGTAACAAAGGAAGAAATGGAATCGGCTCTTTCAACGGTGGGAAAAGATTTGTTGAAAGTTTTTGAGGAAGCCAGTGAAAATATTACATTCTTTCATGAAAATCAAAAGAGAAAAGGATTTAGATTAGAAAAAGAAAAAGGGGTATATATGGGTCAAAGAATAATACCCCTTGAGACGGTAGGCATCTATTCTCCCGGCGGAACGGCCGCGTACCCCAGCAGTTTGATTATGAATGTCGTACCCGCAAAGATAGCAGGGGTCGACAGAGTTATTGTTTTGACGCCTCCGGATAAAAAAGGCAGTGTAAATCCGGGAATTCTGGCAGCTGCCCATATTTCAGGAATTGATGAGATATATAAAGTTGGCGGTGCCCAAGCAATTGCCGCTATGGCTTATGGAACCGAAACCGTTCCCATGGTAGATAAGATAGTGGGTCCCGGAAATATTTTTGTCGCAACAGCAAAGAGAATGGTATACGGTGTCGTGGACATAGATATGATTGCAGGTCCCAGTGATGTTCTCATAATTGCTGACGATACGGCAGTTTCCGAGTATGTTGCTGTAGACTTGCTGGCTCAGGCGGAACACGACGAGAATTCCGCCTCGATACTTATAACTACATCGCAAAAGCTTGCTACGGAAGTGAAGGATATAGTTGATGAGCTGTTATCGGGTTCGAAAAGGGAGGAAATAGCCTCAAAATCGATTGAGAAAAACGGTATGATTATAGTTGTCGACAGCATAGATGATGCGATTATACTGTCAAACAAAATAGCCCCCGAACACCTTGAGATATGCACTGCAGACCCGGATGCCGTGATGGAAAAGGCAAGGAATGCAGGCAGTATTTTCCTTGGAAATTTCACACCGGAAGCATTGGGGGATTATTTTGCCGGGCCGAATCACACCATACCCACATCGGGGACGGCAAGATTTTTCTCTCCTCTTTCCGTAGACGATTTTATTAAGAAAAGCAGTTATTTACATTATTCGGAAGATGCTCTGAAGGAACATTCGTCAAAGGTTATAAGATTTGCTGAGAGTGAAGGACTGTATTTTCATTCCGAAAGTGTAAATGCCAGATTGCGAAAGAGGTAATATGTCCAGATTTGCCGATTACAATATAAACAAAATCACGCCGTATGTACCGGGCGAACAGCCGAGGGTACAAAAGTATATAAAACTAAATACAAATGAAAATCCCTACCCGCCTTCTCCGAAAGCGATAGCCGCAGCTGTTTCGGAAACGAATAAATATAATCTGTATCCCGATCCGGAATGCAGAGAACTCACTGAAAAACTTGCAGAGGAATTCTCTGTCGGGATTGAAAATATTTTTGTAGGAAACGGGAGCGATGAAGTACTGGCATTCATTTTCCAAGGTTTCTGCGAAGGCGGAGTGGCATTTCCCGACATCACCTACGGGTTTTATAAGGTATATTCAGAAATTTACAATAGAACAGCTGAGATAATCCCCTTGAAGGATGACCTCTCAATTGATTATAACGACTACCTTAATGTAGATAAAACGGTTGTAATAGCAAACCCCAACGCCCCCACGGGAATGGTTTTGGAAATTGAGGATATTGAAAAAATACTTCAATGCAATAAAAACAATCTGGTAGTCATTGACGAAGCATATGTGGATTTTGGTTCGATGTCGTCAGTTCGTTTGATTAAAGAATATGACAATCTTGTTGTGGTCGGCACTTTTTCAAAATCAAGGTCTTTAGCGGGAGCGAGGATCGGTTACGCTGTTTCAAATAAGTATGTTATTGACGATTTAAATAAAATAAAATTCAGCTTTAATCCGTACAGCCTCAACCGCGCCACTCTTGCCGCAGCTTCAGCGTCAATTTCCGACAGGGAATATTTCGAGGAGTGCATTTCGAAAATAATTTCCACGAGAGAGAAGTTTAAGCTGAAGTTAAAAGAGATGGGTTATTTGCAAACAGACAGCAAAGCGAATTTTGTTTTTGTAAAACACCCGTACCTTTCAGGAGAAGATGTTTTTGAGAAACTGAAAGACAGTGGGATACTGGTGAGACATTTTAAAAAAGAGAGGATTAGCGACTATCTCAGAATTACAATAGGAAGTGAAGAAGATATGGAAGTTGTAATAAAAGAACTTTCTAAACTTGTAGATGACAGGGGGAATTTATGAGAGAGGCAAGATTAAAAAGAAGAACAAATGAAACCGATATTGAAATTTTCTTGAAAATTGACGGTGAAGGATTATTGACCGGAAAAACCGGCTGCGGTTTTTTTGACCATATGCTTAATTCTCTCTGCAGGCACGGAGGATTCGATATCGACATAAAGTGTAAAGGGGACTTTGAAGTCGACTATCATCATACGGTTGAAGATGTAGGAATCACACTTGGGAGCTGCTTCTTTGAAGCCTTAAGAGATTGTGCCGGAATAACGAGATTTGCGAATGCCTCTATACCGATGGATGAAGCGGTAGTAATGTCCTCAATAGACGTAGGAGGAAGAGGCGGGTATTACAGCTCGGTCAAAATCCCGACGGAAAAAATCGGAGAGTTTGATACGGAGCTGGTCAACGAATTTTTCACTGCATTCTGTAAAAATTCCGGAATTACGTTGCATTTAAACTCACTCTGCGGAACAAATTCACACCACATAGTGGAGGCGGCATTTAAAGCTTTTGCGGTGGCATTGAAAGGCGCAGTAAAGAAAGATGAAAGATTCGGAGACCGCATACCCTCTACAAAGGGAACTTTAAAGTAATTTGGATGTCGGTTGACACATCGGAGTCTGTATGGTTTTTGAAATTTACAGGTTTATTTAGTCAAGGGGGATAAAATGTTTATTTTTCCGGCCATAGATTTGATTGAGGGTCAGGTCGTCAGATTATATCAAGGCGATTATGATAAGAAGAAAGTGTATTCCGACGACCCTTTATCCTGTGTAAAGCGGTTCTACGACGACTCGGCACGATGCCTGCATATGATAGATCTTGACGGGGCAAAAATGGGTAAACAGAGGAACTTTGATGTTGTCCGCGGTATAGCCGAGACGTATCCGGATATGTTGATAGAACTCGGTGGGGGAATAAGGAATATCGATACGGTTGAACAGTGCCTTGAAGCTGGTGTAAAAAGGGTGATACTCGGCACATCGGCGCTTAAAGACATTGAGTTTACATCGAAGATGTTGCGGGAAAAAAGTGAACAGGTCGCAATAGGCGTTGATGCGAGAGATAACAAAGTGGCTGTAGAGGGGTGGACAGAAACATCGGATCAGGACAGCATCGATTTTTGCTTTAGAATGAGAGATCTCGGAGCTAAATACATAATTTATACTGATATTTCCAAAGACGGCGCCGGAAAAGGGACGAATCTGGATATATACGAGAGGCTCTCCCGTATCGAAGGACTCGAGATAACGGCATCGGGCGGCGTTACGACGCTGGAAGAGATATCCATACTCAGAGAAATGGGAATATATGCCGCAATAATAGGTAAAGCATTGTATACAGGCGATATTATTCTGAAAGACGCACTTTTGGAGGCGAGAAAATAATGGCTACAAAGAGAATTATTCCATGTCTTGATGTCAGAGACGGGCGTGTTGTAAAAGGCAAACGATTCAGTGAAGTTCGCGAAGTCGATGATCCCATAGAACTTGCGAAGTTCTATAATGAAAGCGGAGCCGATGAACTGGTGCTATATGACATTGCCGCGTCACTTGAAGGAAGATCGATTTTTACTAAACTCCTTTCTGAAGTTGCAGAGAAAGTATCTATTCTGCTGACAGTAGGCGGTGGAATATCTCATATAGAGGATTTTGAGAGAGTTTTAAATGCCGGTGCGGATAAAGTAAGTATCAATTCGGCAGTGATATCAAATCCGAAAATTATCGGACAGGCAGCAAAAGTGTTCGGAAGTCGGCGAATAGTTTTTTCGATGGATGTGAAAAAAGTCGGAGATAACTACAGGGTTTATTCAAAAGGCGGTTCTGAAGATACCGGAATCGATGCAATAGAATGGGCGAAATTCGGGGAACAGGAGGGTGCGGGCGAACTCGTCGTAAACAGTATCGACACCGATGGTGTAAAAGGGGGGTTTGACATGCCGTTGCTCAATATAATTGCATCGGAGACGTCAATTCCGATAATTGCATCCGGAGGTGCAGGAAGTATGCAGCACTTTCTCGAGCTTTTTTCCAATCCCAAGTTAAATGCCGGACTCGCCGCTTCGATATTCCATTACAAAAAAGTTATGATACCCGAGCTAAAAAGATTTCTTGCCGACAACGGTATAGAGGTAAATTTATGACGAATTCGAGCAGCTTTAATATCGAAAAACTGAAATTCAACTCAGAAAATTTGATACCCGCAATCATTCAGGATTATAAATCCGGGAAGGTTCTTATGATGGCATATATGAACCCGGAAAGCCTGAAAAAGTCTATCGACACCGGACTCACATGTTTTTGGTCGAGAAGCAGAAAATGCTACTGGACAAAGGGTGAGGAGAGCGGGAATCTACAACATATAGTCTCCATTTCCTGCGACTGTGATGCCGACACCCTTTTAATAAAGGTAAATAAAGACGGACCTGCCTGCCATACGGGGGAGGAAAGCTGTTTTTTCAATAGAATTGTTGATTTTGAAACTGAAAAAAAAGAGTTTTCTATTAATGCGCTTTACGAGCTTATAACTGAAAGAAAAGTAAACCCTCCCGAAAACAGTTATACTTCATATCTTTTCTCATCCGGCAGAGAAAAGATTCAAAAGAAAATCGGAGAGGAAAGCGCGGAAGTGATAATTGCCTCAGGAAAGGACAGTGTTGTCGAAACTGTGTATGAAATTGCGGATTTCTGCTACCATACTCTTGTTCTTATGGCAGATATGGAAATAACGCCTGAAGATATAACTAACGAATTGAAGAAGCGGTTTAACAAGTAAGCTTGGAGTAAACGGATTGAAATTATTGTCTAACTGCCACACCCATTCCGATTTCTGCGACGGAAAAGACTCTCCTTATGAAATAGCCCGGTATGCGGTAACGCTGGGAATGTCCGATTTGGGGTTTTCCTCCCACTCTTACATTCCGTTCGATGATGAATGCCATGGGATTTTAAATGAAGCTGAATATATCTCCGAAATTGGCAGATTAAAGGAAATCTTTTCCGAAAATCTTTATATATCATGCGGAATAGAGCTTGACTCGATGTCAAGTTCTGTTTCAAGTATGGATAAAAAATACGATTATATTATTCAATCCGTTCATTATCTCTGCAACAGCAGCGGAATTCCCGTTTCAATTGACAACACTATCGGAGAACTCGAAGGGTTGATATATGAAAGATACGACGGAAAATTCGACAATTTAGCCGAGGACTATTTTCAGGCTGTACTCGATTCCGTAATTTCCTCCAAGGCGGATATTGTCGCCCATTACGATCTGATAACAAAGTTTGAAAAAGAGTGTACTCTGATTGATGAAAACTCAAAAAGATACAGGAATGCCGCTATAGATGTTTTGGATACAATTGTGGATTTTATTTCGAGTTATGGCGGAATGTTCGAAGTTAATACCGGAGCGATGGCAAGGGGATATAAAACAAACCCGTATCCCTCCGACTTTATATTAAAAAGGTTATGTGAGCGGGATGCGAGAGTGATAATAACATCCGACAGCCACAGCAAGGAAAATTTGTTATACGGATTTGATCCGGCGCATGATTATTTGTTGAATGCCGGATTTAAAAGTATGGCGGTTTTTAAAAAAGGAAGATTTGTAGAGGTATCTATTTAAATTGAATTGCATGATGAAAGAAGTGAATATAAAAAGCATATTTTCGGTTTCTAAGATTAAGGTATTAACTGCATTAATTTTAGCTTTCTTTTTAATGCTTCTCTTCGGAGAAAATAACCTTCCCCCTGAAATTATTTCCATATCCTCCTCAAAACAGGATAATGAAGGAATAGTCAATATTTTCGTTTCGGCGGAAAATAAAGGAGATAACAAATACTACGACACCTGGTGTATTGTCTCGGAAGATACCGACATACCCGAAATTTCGGATAGCCGTTGGCAGAAAATGGAAAAAGGGAACTGCAGCTTTCCGGTAACGGAGGGAACCTACCACGTATTTGTAAAAGACGGTAACGGCAACGTTACACGGGGGGAAAGTCAACAAATTAAGGTGGATAGAGTAGTTTCCGTAAATCTTCAGAGTGACAAATTGTTTCTTGCGCCGGGTGCTGCAAGACAATTGTCCGCGGAGGTTATTAAGATCGGAGAAACGAACTTTCCTCTTGAATGGAAAAGTTCTGATGCAAATGTAGTTGAAGTGTCTCAGGAAGGGAATATAAAAGCTGTTGGTATAGGAACCGCAACAATAACTGCGAAAACCGCTACAGGGATAGGTGATGAAGTAGATGTGACAGTTACGGATCTGATAATACTTCCCAGCAATGAATATAAAGCGTTTATCCCCGCCTACTATTATTCGACGGAAGAAGCAAGACTGATGGATGAAATTTTGTTCAGCAGGGTCAAAGAGGCCGGAGGATACGGAACGCGAGGAGGGGTTTTAGCTGCGGCAAGGTTTATCACCCTTGAAATGCCTTATATGATTCCTTATTTTTATGAAAACGGGAGAATGAAGCCTCATCCGGGAAGACCGATATGTGACGGCGAAGGCAGATATTATCATGTAGGATTGTACCTGTCTGAAGAAAAATATAAAGATATAAAAGTAAGTGTTGCCGGACCGGCTTTTTGGGGAGCACCTTTAACAAATTTTCAAAATGAGGGATTTTTCACAAGAGGAAACAGGTATCCGAACGGTCTCAGCTGTAGCGGATTTGTAAGTTGGGCAATGCTCAACGGCGGTATAGAAACAGGTGATATTGGAGCAGGCGATTACCCGCATATAGATTATGAATTTTCCGACATGGGAGTAAGACAAAGGCTTACGAGAGAGTTGATAAGATCGGGTGAGATAAAACCCGGAGATCTTATAGGAAAAGACGGACATATTGCGATAATTGTGGGAATAGACGATACTTATATAAGTATTGCGGAATCCTACTTCAGAGGTGTTCAGACAGTGGTATTCACAATAGACAGCGGAATGCTGGGCTGTGAAGAATACGATTATGTGATTAATTTAGACCATATCTATGACGGAGAGTATAACGGACAGGGAGTATATGAGGATGTCTGGTACGACTATTTGAATTTTGATCCTCAAGATTTGTCTGTGAGTTGGTAATGATTATTCGCCTTTAAATTTATTTGTTGATTGCTGGAGATAATATGGACTTTAGTGCATTTCTTACCGACAGATATGACATACTGGCTTTGATAGCCGTACTGATAATTACTGCAATAGGTATCGGAACATATTTTTTTATGAAGAAGTATCAAACCGATATCAGACCGAAAAAACTTGCGGAAAAAGAGTCTGACAAAAAAGCGCAAGAAGCCTTGAAAACCGAATTTAATTCGTATATAAGAAGAAATGAGGGTAAGGCGCTTTACGATTGGAGTACAAAATCGGACGGATATTATCCAAACGG
>JGI24710J26742_10000903_pt1 | contig 27816 bp, 28 predicted proteins | sample BioPla2DNA2_FD_26742 | JGI IMG/M metagenome (IMG submission 26742)
CGGAGCGGTTCAGGACAAGGCTCATTCGGGCTATTAGACTGCACTGTACATATAAAATATAAACGCAGATAAATACAGGAGGCTACTTATGTTATCATAAGCGGCCTCCTGATTTATTGTTGGACAAGTTTTTTTGCATTACATATATTAAGACTATCTAAAAGCAGATTTATATTTATGATTATGTAAGAAGACCTTAATTAAATAACAGAATATATTTTTTGAAATATACAACAATATATGTTGTATATTTTTATTTTANTTGGAGGGTTAAACGTGAATGAAGGTCTGGTAGTAGTTGTAAGGGCAATCATCAGCTTTTTTTCTTTATTGATTTTTGCAAAGATATTAGGTAAGGAGCAAATAAGCCAGTTGACTTTTTTTGATTATATTCTGGGAATTACCATAGGTTCCATTGCCTCGGAGGCAACAATAGATTTATCNAGCAGGGCATGGCCTCATTTCGTCGGCTTGTTATCATGGTCTTTATTAGCATATCTTATGCAGTGTGTGACTTTAAAATGGCGATATTTAGCCAAAGTAATAGAGGGAGAGCCGGTAATAGTAATAATGAGTGGCAAGATAATGGAAAATGTATTAAGAAAGATGAAGTTTAGAGTATCAGATGTGCTGGAGTTACTTAGGAANCAGGGAATATTCGATCTGAATGAGGTGGATTATGCCATACTTGAGCCAAACGGAAGTTTGTCGGTTCTTAAGAAGCCGGAATATTTACCCTTAACCCCTAAGGATATGAATATTGAGGTAAAGCCGTCAGGCATAAGCACTGAACTGGTATATGACGGCAAGCTTATCGAGGAAAATCTTAAGCAGATGAATAAGGATAAGAAATGGCTTATGAATCAGCTGAAAAAGCATGGTATAAAGGATGTATCCGAGGTGTTCTTGGTTACTTTAAATGATGCAGGGAGTCTATATGTTGATAAATATAAAGACAATATTAAGAAGGTTAAGGATATCGGCGATTATAAAGGACCATATTAGGAGGTAGGCAATGAGACGGTTTCTGATTATTGTAATTCCAATTATCACTATGATAATTTTTGTATTTATAATGTTAAGCGGTACCATTCTGAAAAAACCATTCGGTAAATTTGATGATGTGCCGGGGGCGATTGATGATATAATAGCCGCTGTTAATGATGAAGATTGGGATGATGCTGCCAATAAGCTTAATGGCCTAGAAAAGGCATGGGATAAGGTCATATTCAGAGTACAATTTAGCTCTGAGAGGGATGAAATCAATAAACTGTCAACATGTATTGCCAGACTGAAGGGGGCAGTAACGGCACAGGATAAGGCAGGGGCTTTGATGGAATTGTACGAAGCCCATAACCATTGGGTAGAATTGGGCAATTAATTAAATTATACTTACTTGCAATCTATTTATAATTAAATTATCATAAGTAATACAGAAATGATTATATAAAATAAGTTTAAATATATTTTGACTGGAGACATTTAATGAGAAAGCTTGTAATCGGGATATTAGCCCATGTTGATGCAGGTAAAACTACTTTAGCGGAAAGTCTGTTATATAAAACAGGGAGCATAAGGAAGCTTGGGAGAGTAGATCATAAGAATGCCTTTTTGGATACCTATGAGCTGGAAAAGGAAAGAGGCATAACCATCTTCTCTAAACAAGCGGTATTTTCATATAAGGATTTGAATATAACATTGCTTGATACACCGGGGCATGTGGATTTTTCTGCGGAAATGGAACGTACCCTGCAGGTGCTTGATTATGCAATACTGGTAATCAGCGGTAGCGAGGGGATACAGGGACATACCGAAACCCTGTGGCAAATGCTCTCAAGGTATAGGATTCCTACATTTATATTTATCAATAAGATGGATTTGGATGGGGCAGACAGGCAGGAATTAATGATGGCGCTTAAGAAATCTCTTTCCGAGGGATGCGTGGATTTTAGCAGTGACCAGGACACCGAATTATTTATGGAGAACCTGGCTATATTTGATGAAAAAATACTTAACCATTATATAGATTATGGAATTATTGATGTAAAGGACATTGCCGGTCTTATATATGGAAGAAGGGTGTTTCCATGCTATTATGGATCGGCTTTAAAGCAGNATGGAATAGAGGAATTTCTTGAAGGAATACGAACATATACCTTAATTAAACGGTATGCCGACTCGTTCGGGGCAAAGGTGTATAAGATAGCAAGGGATGAGCAGGGCAACAGACTGACATTTATGAAGATTACCGGTGGCAGTCTTAAGGTGAAGATGGCGGTTTCTAACCGTAAAGCCGGTGATGAAGGANATAATGATTTGGCNGATGATGAGGCNAAGGAAATATGGGAAGAGAAAGTCGACCAGATTCGGATTTACTCAGGCACAAGATATGAAACACAGGATGAGGTAGAAGCGGGAGACATCTGTGCGGTTACGGGACTTAGCAAGACTTATCCGGGTCAGGGACTTGGTATAGAGAAGGATCTGGATATGGAGATTCTAAAACCCGTACTTAACTATCAACTGATTCTGCCGGAGGGATATAACGCTTTTCGTATGCTTTCACAGCTCAGGGAGTTGGAGGAAGAAGATCCTACACTTCATATAGTTTGGAATGAGAGGTTAGAAGAAATACATATTCAGCTTATGGGTGAGGTTCAAATTGAGATTTTACAGAATATTATTAAGGAAAGGTTTGGCGTAGAGGTCGGTTTCGGTGCGGGCAATATCCTTTATAAGGAAACCATTTTACAGCCTGTCGTTGGAGTTGGGCATTTTGAACCGCTTCGGCATTATGCGGAGGTTCATCTTCTTATGGAGCCTTTGGCTGCCGGAAGCGGACTGGTATTCGAAAGTAAGTGCTCCGAGGATGTTTTGGACAGAAGCTGGCAGAGACTGATTTTAACTCATTTGGCGGAGAAGGAACATATCGGAGTGCTGACAGGCTCACCGATTACCGATATAAAGATTACCTTGATAGCAGGCCGGGCCCATCTTAAACATACTGTGGGTGGTGATTTTAGGCAGGCGACCTTTAGAGCGATTCGACAAGGATTAAAAAAGACTGACTGCATACTTCTTGAGCCATACTATAGTTTCAGATTAAAGGTTCCTTCCGATAATATTGGACGGGCTATGAATGACATACAGAATATGAAGGGAAACTTTGAACCTCCGGCTATAAACGGAGATACAGCCGTTTTAGTGGGCAATGTTCCCGTTGCAACAATATCCGGTTATCATTTAAAGGTTAATGCTTATACAAGAGGAAGGGGAAGTCTGCATTGTACCTTGGCCGGATATCAGCCCTGTCATAACGAGGAAGAAGTAATAGCCAGAATCGGCTATGACTGTGAGTTGGATCCCGATAATCCCACCGGTTCGGTATTCTGTTCACATGGAAGCGGTTTTATTGTTGATTGGGACCGGGTGGAAGAATATATGCATATAGAAAATTCCATGAAGGAGCTGTTTCCTGCTAAGGCCTCTGACAAGACTCGGGATACATATACAGATGCTGATTATGATAATGTTTATAATCAAGAGTCTACGCGTTCTAGGGCTTCAAGGGACAAAACGGATTCCTGGCAGGAGGACAAGGAACTAGAGGAGATATTTACACGGACATTTGGTCCGATTAAGCAAAGCGTAATATATACACCTAGTAGATTGGGATATGAGAAGAAGACGACAACATCACAGGCTTTGCCAAATAACAGGCCCAAGCAGTATAAGAAGGAGTATCTTCTGGTAGACGGTTATAATATCATATTTTCATGGGATGAGCTGAGTGAATTGGCAAAGGAAAATATGGATGCCGCCAGATATAAACTTATGGACATATTAAGCAATTATCAGGGATTTACTAATAGTAAGGTAATTTTGGTGTTTGATGCATATAAGGTTAAGGGGGGTGTCGGTTCGGTACAAAAATACCACAATATCGATGTTGTATATACCAAAGAGGCGGAAACCGCAGACCAATATATCGAGAAGGTGACCCATGAGATAGCAAAAGACAATCGTGTTGCCGTAGCAACTTCCGATGCTCTGGAGCAAATAATAATTCTCGGAAAGGGAGCTATAAGGCTGTCGGCAGGTGATTTAAAAGAAGAAATTCTTCGGGTGAATGACGCGATAAGAAGCAGTTATCTTGAAAAGTCATCTAAAGGCAGAGCAAATATCGGAGAAAGATTCGGTGACGATATAATTGAGTTTATGGAGGAGTAGNAATGATATTTCAGAATATTGAATTTCATAATGTGGAGGAAATGATTAAGTGTGATAAGGGTTATCAAATGCTCAGATTACCAACTTATGTGAGAGAGCAGATTAATCCGACAGCAAGAGACGTGACATGCCTTTTTTCTACNGGGGTAGAATTGCGTTTCAGATTAATAAGTGATTCTGTAAATGTAATTCTGTCTGTGGATGATAGTGCCGAGGCACAGGTGGCTTATATTTATTATGGTTCTTTTCAGGGTGGCTGGCAGTACTCATCTGTGGTCATTCAAAATGAAACCAAAATTAATATACCGAAATGCGACAGATTATCGGTGTTAAAGGAAATTACTAAATCAAGAAGCTTACCATTTGATCCGGAAGTTATACGAATCGTATTGCCATACGGAACCTGTTATTATGTGGGTATCGAGGGAGAGGTGGAACCCCCTCTGAAATCACAGCTGCCTGAGAAATCCTATCTTGCATATGGGTCCTCAATTACTCATGGAAGTCTTTCTTTAGCGGCACCTTATTCTTATCCGTTTCGGATATCACAGATGTTAAGCTGTGATTATATCAATTTNGGCTTCGCCGGTTCAGCCCATATGGAAAGGACAATGGCAGAATATATNGTATCAAGAAAGGATTGGGATTTTGCATCCATAGAGATGGGTGTAAATATGCTTGGGCCTGAATACTCCGTAGAATTATTCGAGGAGAGAGTGAAGGAGTTTGTCGATATCATGGCCGGAGATTCAAGACCTGTATTTGCGACAAGTATATTTGGCTTTAATGAGCCGGAACAGAAAAAGGCAGACATATTTAGAGANATAGTAAGAAAATATGCATCTGAAAAGCTTATATTTATTGATGGACTTAAGCTTCTTAATAATCCTACATATATATCAGCCGATTTGATTCATCCCTCTCTGGAAGGTATGGCTCAGATAAGTGAAAGATTGTGTACAATTATGAAACAGCATATTTTTATTGAATAGGACGAAATTTCATATTAAAAAATATAACAGTGCATGATAACATGCACTGTNATTGGTTTATTAGGCGAAATTNTTAATGGTCCTCATCCTCTTTCGTAACATGTACTGTTCCGTGAGGATGATTCGGAGGGGCATATATTGAATATAATTTAATAGGTATTCCCCCTGTATTGATTAAATTATGCCAAGTACCAGCTGGTACGAAAACTACGTAATTTTCGTGGACTCTCTGCCGGTAATTCAGCTTATTTTTGTCCTCACCCATCATTACAAGCCCCTGTCCCTGTTCGATACGGAGAAATTGATCGACATCGGGATGCATTTCCAAGCCTATATCATCGTTAACATCAATATTCATGAGTGTTAACTGCAAGTATTTTCCCGTCCATAGGGCTGTACGAAACGCATTATTACGCATAGCCGCTTCATGAATATTGGTAACATATGGATATGGTCCCCGGTCTCTTAAACCACTGTGTGGATATCGACCGTAATAGAAGCTTTTCTTATTTGATTCATTCAAGTTATATCTGCCATTTAAGGGTTTGTCATCATAATACATAAATATATCCTNTCGTTATATTGAAACTTTCTTATATATCATATGTGTTATTTGACCAATGAGTGATAAGGACCTCCGATGTGAATCTTTTTTTGGTGATTTTTTAATATGCTGTTCATTATGACGGCATTCAAGATCCAAGTATTCTTTATATTCACGATGACTGATACCCTTAACAATACCCTCATTTAATATATGACTGTTAAATAAATCATTATTATTCATTTGCTTAATACTCATATTTCCATTGAGCATATTCTCATCTCCTATATTACATTTTATAGGATGCGGCATTAATGACCTGTGTATTCTTTTGATAGAGGTTTGGTGAATCCTCATCTTCAACTAATGACTCAAGCCCTCCAATTCCTTTGTCGCTGATAAGGCCGATATCCTCGGATACCAATTCGATTACACCTCTTTGATCTGTACTGCATGAAACGACTCCGCAGTCTATAAACTGTAACTTTTCTTCGATTTCCGAGGGAAAAATCTCCGCATCCAGCTTTACAATACCGCAGTCCATGATGGTTAATCCATCGTCTGAATCCGTAAGCATTTTCTTACTAATCTTTAGCNTACCTTTATCTGCCAAAATATTCCCTTTGATTTTCTTAATATCATTATATTCAGCATCTAAGTTCAGTAACTTATTTATCAGATTATCATAAATTAAGATTGAACCCTTAACCCGTATACCCACAAGCTTATTTAGAGCACTCTCACTATCAGATGTTATTATTAGATCACCATCTATATATAGCTTGTTTCCATATTGGTTAACCATAAGTTCGTTAAGCTTGCCTCCCTGAATATAACGGTAACCCTCAGGAATAACCAATATATCGGTCCTATCCTCGAAGAGCTGTACTCCATCCTCCAAAAGGGCCTCAGCGATTATAGCTCTATCTGTAATAAATGATGTGCCCTTTTTAACAAGAGTTGCCACGTCTAGAGTCTCGTCGGCTATTATAACCTTGTTCTTAACATAATATCTCGCGTTTTTTGCTTTTATGATAAATGCTTTGTCCATCAAAAGTTTGTTTTTTAAGCAAATAGCATCTGAGGGATAGGTATTNGTTGAACCATTTACCTTTATGGGCGGAAGCTTATTTTGAAGCCCCGAGGGATAAGTGACTGAACCGTTTACATGTATAGAAACAAATGTCTTAAGAGCTTCTTCCGCATCTTTCTCAATCTGTAAAGATCCGTTTACCATGAGTATGGTAGGCTTTGACATTATCGTACCTTTTGAAATCACATAATGTCCGTTTTGAACACTGACCTCTACATCCTCATCCGCCTCAATCATGTCAGACATATTTACTGTCACATGATAGCGGGAGAGCAGTTCCTTGGATTTTCCTGATGCCAATATAATGGCAGCATTTATTTCAATGCTTTCATATGAATTTAATATTTCCTCAGTTACCGACCTGGTATCACATAATGCCGAATTAATTATTAACTTTTTCTTTTCCATTATTAATCACCTTTACCTTTCTGTTCGAAATATAATTTTGATATTTTCTTTCTTGCCGATAATAATCTGGCTCTGACCGTGGAAGGAGGGAGGTCGAATAGATTACCTAATTCCGTAGAATTATAACCCTCCATATACCTAAGCCAAAACAGCTCTCTTTCTTCTGCGGGAAGTTGTCCGCATAATTGTCTAACCATGACCTCGCTTAAATCATCCTCTGTTGTAAGCTGTAGCTGCGGTTGTGGCTCCTTAGTAATACGACGCATTCTGTCTATAAAAATATTTTTTGCCGTCCTATAAAGCCATGAGCGACACTGAGCATTGGTCAGATCATTCAGGATATGAGCGTTTTCAAGTGCCCTCATAAATGTATCCTGAACAATATCCTCAGCCAAAGCACGGTTATTAGAGGATAGTACCTGGTACCACTTACGATTTATTGACAGCTAAATTTATATTTGCTATATTTACGTTACTTAATATAAGGATTGTATAATGATTATAATGAATATAGCAAGAAATATATAAATGGGGAGCTATAACGTGTATAAAATTACCGAACAGGAGGATTAGATGGCAAATTTAAATATTACTTATCTTGGTCATAGTGGTTTTTTGATGGAGTGGGATACCTGCTACTTTCTGTTTGACTATTATAATGGCAAAATTCCAAGCTTAGACAGTAGCAAAATGCTTGTGATATTTGTCAGTCATAGTCATGAGGATCATTTCAACCCCGCGATTTTCAAGTTATATAATGAGCATCCCAGGACAACCTATGTTATGTCGTCGGACATCAGGCTTCAGGACANAACAGAATTAAAGTATGGAATCACAGAGGATTTATATCGTCGAATAACCGTGGCATATCCAAACCAGGAGTACAAGCTTACGGATGAGGGTGGCAATTCCATAGACATTAGCACATTGAAATCGACCGACAGGGGTGTAGCTTTTATAATACGATATAANGGAAAGACGGTTTATCATTCGGGAGATTTAAATCTTTGGGTATGGAAGGGTGAGGATAAGCAGTATAATAACGATATGAGAGCCAGATTTAATAAGGAGATGTCAAAGCTTAAGGGCATCGATATCGATATTGCATTTGCACCGCTGGATCCTAGGCAGGAAGAGTGGTACGGTCTTGGAATCGATGCGCTCCTTGAAACGGCAAAGGTTAATTATGTGTTTCCCATGCATTTTTGGGACAAACCGGAAGTTATATTAAAATATTTAAAAGAAAANGAATCTAAGAATATTACAGCTAATATTATAAATATTACGGAACAGGGCCAGAGTTGGAGTATTGAAATATGATAAATCTTGAATGTATTGCAAGAATCCACACCGACTTCCCAGAGAAGTTCGGAATACCCAGGCAAAGCGGAATAGTAGACAGCCTAAAGGCCATTATTGTATTTGAATCAAAATATCGAAATCCTGATGCATTACGGGGATTGGAGGGCTTCTCACATATCTGGCTTATCTGGGGATTTCATAATACCAACCGTGACAGGTGGGCTCCCATGGTTAAGCCNCCCCGTCTGGGAGGAAATAAACGGATGGGTGTGTTTGCGACCCGCTCACCGAATCGTCCGAATGCACTGGGGCTATCATCGGTTAAGCTGGACAGTATAGAGATTCATAAGGAATATGGTCCAATCATCCATGTATCAGGAATCGATTTAATGGATCAGACACCGATATACGATATTAAACCATACTTAGCCTATACCGACAGCCATCCTGAGGCACTTAGTGGATACTTGGATTATATAGAAGATAATAAGCTTCATGTAGAATTTGAAGAGGAGCTGCTTAGCCGGATTCCTAGCAGGCATCATAAGGCTCTTATAGATGTATTGGCTCAGGACCCAAGGCCATCTTACCATGATGATCCCGAGAGAGTATATGGACTATACTTTGCCGGATATAACATTAGATTCAGGGTTAGAAATGATATACTGACAGTATGTGAGGTAACAGAAATATAAAGAAGGTACCAGGTACGGTACCAGGTACCGTACCTGGTACCTTTTCGGCCTGTACCTGGTACCGTTATTTTTTTGTAATGGTAAAAAGTGCATATGTTGACATGTTTACCATTGAATAGTCTTCAGATTCCTGATTACCTAATGAAATGAGATAATCGATTTTATATTGCATCGATGCTTCGGAAACACCGTCTAATATTAAGGCTTCCGGGAATAAGACGAGATATATGCCGTCACCATCAGCCATATTCATATTGGCATTTTCCACATCACATCCGTAGATACCGTAATGCTTATTATTATCATCCTTAGAGCTGTCGCTATACCATTCATAGGTATTATCATCGGAAAGAACCAGATAACCTCTTCCGTTTAAATCCCATTCGCCGACTAAGAANTCCTTTGCTTTGGCTTCNTTTTCTTCATTACTGACTTCTTCAACCTTGATATCTGACATGAGTCTGATGGCTTCATCATAGCCGGCTTCATATCGTTCGGCTGTCGCGGTATAAGATACAGATGCGGCATTATAATACTTTCCATAATATCGTTGATAGACCTTATAGGTGGTATCACCGTTCTTGTATAGATAGCCATATTCGTACCATTTTGTATCATTTACCGTAATTTCGTTTGGCTCGAGAAACACCTGAAAGCCATCTTGGTCTGATATCATACTTTCTATGAAAAATATCATTGACATAGGATGCTGATATGTAGTCTCCTGTGAAACATTGATGTTTATCTTGTTTTTATTCTTATCGGTCAGCTCAAGCGGAGCATTCTCCGTATAACTTTTGACTGTCCATATTTTAGAATCATAGCTAAAGGATAAATTACCTATTTCAACAGGAATAGAACCCTTGCTACAGGCGGTAAATAGAAAAACTACCAATAGTATCAATAATCCTCGTATCGTCTTCTTCATTGTAGATTACCTTTCCTTCAAATAGTATAAGCTCTGCTAATATTCTATGTTACACCTAAATATCAAATAATTCAATCACAATTATTTTAAGTAGGAACAATTCTTATTATTAAGATTGTATTAATGCTAATTTTATGATAAAATTGGTATATAGTTTCATGTCCACTAATTATAAACCATCTTTAAAAGGAGAATATACTATGGCTATGTATGAGATGAAGCCGGAATACTATACCGGAATTGATTTTATCGATGAAGAGCATGAAAAACTGTTTGAAATTGCCAATACGGTTTACGATTTACTGATTGACGAATTCATTCCTGACAAATATGATTATATCATGGAGGTTGTCCAGGAGCTTAAGGATTATGCTGTATATCATTTTAAAGACGAAGAGGATTATATGCTTAGCATAAACTACAAAAGATTTCTATCACACAAGGTTGCTCATGATGATTTTATTGAGAAAATTAATGAGTACGATGCCAATATCATCGACGAGAATCAAAAGCAAACCCTGTTGGATTTGCTGGAGTTCTTAACAACATGGTTAGTGGAGCACATTTTAAAGCTGGATAAGATAATTGTAGAGCAATAACACTAAAATACATACAATAAGGAGAATTACTATGGCTAAATATGAGATGAAGCCGGAATATTATACCGGAATTAAATTTATCGATGAAGAGCACAGCAAACTTTTTGAAATTGCTAACAAAACATACGAATTACTAATGAATGAGTTCATACCTGACAAATACGATTATATTATGGAGGTTGTGAACGAGTTAAAGGATTATGCTAAGTATCATTTTGATCATGAAGAAACCTATATGAGCAGCATTAAATATAAGAGATTTCTTTCGCAGAAGGTTGCCCATGATGATTTTATTGAAAAAATAAATGAATATGATTCCGAGATTATTGATGAGAACCAGAGAGAATCTTTATTTGAATTACTGGAGTTTCTAACATCGTGGTTGATTGAGCATATCTATAAGCAGGATAAGCTAATCGCAGAATAAGTAATAGTTAATCGATATAAGCCATAATAATTGTAAAACCGCAAAATCGCATATATTATCCCAGGGGTAATACAGCGACTCATGCGGTTTTTTTACCTATTGAAAAACACTGCCTTATTGCTATAATTAANCAAAGACAGACATATTAAAACGAAGGGAATCAATATGATGACAGGATTAAAGGAATATAAACTTTCTGAAATTTCTAATTTGAAGATACATGGAAGGACCACGGGATGCCTGGAACCTCTTACATTATTTTGGACAGGCAGCGGAATAGAAATGAATGTCAGTGCCTCCGAACTATGGGTAGAGTTGGAATCGGATTATGAACATCATGAGCCCTGGATAGCCATAACCATAAATGGTGTAATCGTNAGTAGGCAGATGATACCAATAGGGAGAAAGTGGATTTGTGTATTTAGAGGAATGGATAAGGAAGTTAAGAAAAATATCCGTATCTTTAAGGAGACTCAGGCCTTAAATGAGGATCTCAAAAGCCGCCTGCAAATCCATGGAGTCAGAAGCGACGGTGACTTTCATAAGGTGGAGGATCGTCCCTATAAGATAGAGTTTATCGGTGACAGTATAACCTCCGGCGAAGGTGCTGTCGGGGACAAGGNGGAGGAAGACTGGATTATGATGTGGTTCTCAGCAATCCATAACTATACTTATATGGTAGCCGAAGAGATAAATGCTGATTATCGTGTCGTTTCCCAAAGCGGATGGGGAGTATATACAGGCTATGACAATAACCCTAATAAAAGCATACCCGGTATATATGAAAAGATCTGTGGATCTTTAAACAGTGAAACGTATAAGAGTCTCGGAGCCCACGAAGATAATGATTTTCAAGCGTGGCAGCCCGATATTGTTGTTGTAAATCTTGGAACAAATGATGAGGGTGCCTTTAATAATCCTGAGTGGAAGGACGAGAAAACGGGTAAAGTCCATAAGCAGAGGAAAAATGAGGACGGCTCATTCAATCCTGAGGATTTGAGTAAATTTGAAAATGCCGTTACCGATTTTTTGGTCAAGCTTCGCAGGTATAATCCCAATGCTTATATAATATGGGCATACGGAATGCTAGGCGACGGAATGTTACCCGCCATAAGCCGTGGAGTGGAAAATTACCGGTTACAGGCAGATGACAATAAGGTATTTGTTCTGTCACTACCCAATACCACAGAAGAGACAATCGGTGCCAGGTACCATCCGGGAGTATTATCCCATGAAAGAGCCGCAAGGACATTGGTCGATTTCATCAAAAAAACGGTACCAGGTACGGTACCAGGTACCGTACCTGGTACCGAAACGGAGGAACGCATATGAGTAAAACCTTAGTTATAGGTGTATCGGGAGGTTCTGCCTCCGGCAAGACAACCGTTGCCTTTCGAATCAAGGAAGCTTTTATGGATAATGTAGAGCTTTTAAGTCAGGATTTTTATTATAAGCCTTATGATCATCTACCCTTTGAGGAAAGAATTAAGCTAAATTATGATCATCCGAATGCTTTTGATACAGACAGACTGATAAACGACATAAGAGCCCTAAAGGAGGGTAAGGCCATTGAAAGACCCGTATATTCTTATACGGAATATACTAGGTTGCCTGAGACCGTAACGGTAAAGCCTTCAAAGGTTATTATAGTTGAAGGATTCATGATATTTGAAAATGCTATACTGCGAGAGCTGATGGATATAAAGATTTTTGTNGATACGGATGCTGACGAGAGACTAATAAGACGAATTATCCGCGATGTAAGAGAAAGAGGAAGGACGCTGGAATCTGTAATTAACCAATATATCGATACCGTTAAACCCATGCATGAGCAGTTTGTTGAGCCCTTCAAGAAGTATGCAGACATAATCATACCCAGAGGGGGAATGAATGAGGTGGCTATAGATATGCTTATCCATAGAATCAAATCCAGTATCGATGAGACATAGAACTGATATCATTATTTGACCTTATACAGACATATAATGAATTAAATAACTTATTAGGATACTATATATGTCGGACCGGGAGTTTTATACCTTTAGTGAATATATACGCAAGGACCAGGGTACGCTATCTCCATCGGCTGAGGATTATATGGAAATGATATATAGACTCTCGAAGGAGCAAGGATTCACCAGAGTCAATGACCTTGCAGGGGCTCTGAATGTACAACCTCCTTCAGTAACAAAGATGATTCAAAGGCTTTCCGACTTGAATCTGATTAAATATGAGAAATACGGTGTAATAATATTGGAAGAGAAGGGTATGGCCTTGGGAAAAGCTCTTCTTTACAGACACAATCTTATCGAAAAATTCCTAAGGCTACTTAACATTACCGATGGATTACTGACCGAAACTGAAAAAATGGAGCATACGATAAATGCTGAGATTCTGTCAGGGATTAAGGATCTGGTCAATTTTTTTAATGATTACCCTGAGCTGTTATGTGAATTTAATAAATATCGCGATAGGCAAAATGAGAAATTATAAAGTAAAATATACAATGCCATAGAACCAATCTCCCATATGTTAGAATTGAAATCCGACATATGGGAGTCAGTTATATAGACACATAAATTCAATTATATATTTATGCCCAGCCGAATAATTTAAATATGACCGTGGTAAACAAGCATATAATGACAGCAACACATGTTGGTATAATTACTGAAAGAGCCGTCCATTTTAACCCGCCGGTCTCTTTTTTTATGGTTATAAGTGTCGTAGCACAGGGCCAATGAAGGAGACTAAACAGCATCGTATTCAGGGCTGTAAGATGGTTCCAGCCATTATCTATAAGAATTCTCCTAAGAGATTCAATGCTGTCAAACTCTATTATAGAACCGGTGGACAGATACGACATCAATAGTATAGGAAGTACTATTTCATTCGCAGGAAGTCCGAGTATGAATGCCATAAGGATATAACCATCAAGACCTATCAATTTGGCGGCAGGGTCAAGGAAGGATGCGGCATGACCAATCAGACTTAAATCCCCGATAAAAATGTTTCCTAATATCCAGGTAATTGCTCCTGCTGGGGCTGCGACTATGACGGCTCTCCAAAGGACGAACATGGTTCTGTCTATTATTGAGGTATATAATACCCTTCCGATCCTGGGAACCCTGTAAGGGGGAAGCTCCAGTGTAAACGTTGAAGGCAAACCCTTTAGTATGGTTTTTGACAGAAGGTATGAGACCAGTAGGGTTATGATTATTCCGATTACAACCATACCCGTGACCGATAGGACCGGAAGAATACCAAAGTCATTTCCCTTCGCTGAGATCAAGAACACGGAAGATATGGTTATTAGGGTCGGAAATCTTCCGTTGCAGGGGACAAAATTATTGGTCAAAATAGCTATCAGTCTTTCTCTGGGAGAATCTATAATTCTGCAGGCTATTACACCCGCCGCGTTACAGCCAAATCCCATGCACATGGTTAAGCATTGTTTACCATGTGAACATGCTTTTTTAAATAAATGGTCCATATTAAATGCAACCCTCGGAAGATAACCCAGGTCCTCCAGTAGAGTAAAAAGAGGAAAGAAGATGGCCATGGGTGGCAGCATAACAGAAACGACCCAAGCCAGAGTCTTATAAAGCCCCAATACCAGTACACCATGGACCCAGTCAGGCGTATTTAAATGATTAAACAGCGATGTAATCTTATTTTCAAGCATAAAGAAGAATTTTGATAATAGAGCAGAGGGGTAGTTGGCTCCTGATATCGTAATCCAAAATATTATTGCTAAGAATAATAGCATTAACGGTATTCCGAATCGCTTTGAAGTTATATAATTGTCTATAATTCTATCTCTGTTTATCTTCTTTACGTTATTTTTGACATACCTTTCGGTTACAGATTCAACCCTCTTATAAATAGTTGTGGCTATTATATCCCTAACAGTCTGTTTATCCATATTTAGTTTAGAATCTTCGAGTATGTGATTGACAGCATTTATCTTCTCATTGGGCATTAATTCTTTCAGAGAAATAATCAGTTTATCATCGCCGTCAATCATTCTTAAAGCCACCCATCTGGGATTTATATTTTTGAAATATTCATCAAGGATAATACTAAGCCTATTAAGAGTCTCTTCGTATTCATCATATATAACGATATTGGGGCAGGGCTTAACCTTTTTAGTAACGACCTCATGTATCGACCGTTTAAGTTCCATAATTCCTATTCCGCTTCTTGCAGCGCATAATACGATAGGAATTCCAAGCTCCTTTCCCAGCCCGTCAGCATCAATCTCTATTTTCTTCTTTTTAGCCTCATCGATCAGATTTATGCAAAGAACCACATTTGGGGTCAGTTCCATTATTTGATATACAAGATTCAGATTTCTTTCAAGACATGTGGCATCGGCAACTACAATTATGGCATCTGCGTTACCAAAGCAAATGAAATCCCTGGCAACCTCCTCTTCAACAGATGAAGAGAACAATGAATATGTCCCGGGTAGGTCGACAAGAATAAAATCTTTGTCCTCATACTTGAATTCTCCCCTGGCATTTACGACTGTTTTTCCCGGCCAGTTACCGGTATGCTGATGTAGGCCCGTAAGAGAATTAAACACAGTGCTTTTGCCCGTGTTTGGATTCCCTGCCAAGGCAATAACATACTGATTTTCGCTCTTTTCTATATGAAATATATCCGATAATGATGAATTTTTCGTTGACTGAAAGGTTAGACCCATATTGCCTCCAACACTATACATATATGATTTATTGAACTGTCACCAATGATGACTCTTCATTTCTAAGAGCAATCATCGCACCTCGTATACAAAATACCGTTGGGTCACCGGAGGGACCTTTTCTGATAACTTCGACTCTTGCACCTTTTGTCAGCCCGAGGGCAAGCATTCTTTCCCGAAGCAATCCTGTTGAGGACAAATCCTCTACCGTAACAATGCTGCCTATACATGCATTATGAAGTTTTAACATAACAAAACCTCCTATTTTTCATTTGATGCTTAATTTTAGCCATGTATAAAAGATTTAGCTAAAACTAATATCATAATATGAAATATAGGAGTTGATGTTCATATATTTATTAAATTATAAAATGGCTTTATGACTTAAAAACTATAAATCGCACTCACTGATTACTTTATCGAATATTTGGTCTACCTTTGTAAAGTCCATGGCTTTGATATAGTAAGATTCCAGATCGTCATGAAGAAGCTTGGCTTTTCTGACATGTTCACCGGCCATATCAATTAGCTCCTTTGCCTTATTAAGGTGCCGGCTCATCTGCTCCTGAGTAATCTTGGGAAGGGGCTTCATAAGATCATGTATTATATGGTGCTTGCTGTCGCTTATGGAATGAAAGTGGTTTGCCGTGGTTACGGTTATTCCTGCAGAAGGAAATATAATATGGTCTATTTTATCCGGTGTACGGATAGAGCAGTAGCATACAATCTGCTCGATATCCAATAATGAAGCGGCACTGTGCAGCTTGTTTAATAAGGCTTTTGATGCCGCTCCCCACATATCCGGGATTACATAGATATTCTTTGAAAGCATTTCAATGGTTTCGCTAAAAAATACGGTTTCACCGACTGAAACGGCACTTAGAAGACGTTTTTTTATTCTTCCGGCATCTGAACCGTCAAGCTTCTTAATCAGTTTTGNGACAAATTCATTAATTGTATTTTGCCGTACATAAGGCTTGGCGATATGGATATTATTATCAAGTAAGGNGGCAGCAGAGGATATACAGGAGGCAGCCATATTGTGGCATATGGATATGTTATCGCTTAAGGATATTATTTCGTCTTTATGCTTCTTAAGAACCGTATCGTCCCAACAGTCAGCCATATTGATTATTACATCATAAGCGCNCGGATACTCAGGGTCCATTATATGGGGTGCAGTACCGTCAACCATAGCTATCCTCGCATCATAATCTATAAATGCATCGAGAGAGCTCGGATCACTGGCGCAATGAAAGCATTCCATGGTATTTCCCTTATCCTTTAAATGTTTTATAACCCTTTTCATCAGAGAGCTCTTACCGCTTCCCGGACCGCCTTTAATTATATAAAGCCGCATCCCATTAATCGGATCCCTTAGTTCATCAAACAGGGAAACAAATCCCCGTTTCGTATTACTGCCTAAAAGAAATTTAATATAATTACCATCAGTCATATTTTCACCTCATTTTTATTGGCACTCATATATGTTTATTGTGCGAGAGTACCGATAATATTATTATAATTAATTCCGAGAATTAATATATCATAAATATATGCATATACGTTATAATGTGAGCGTAATTATTGCAATCTGATTTAAAAAATGATATGCTCAAACAGAAATATTATAGGTATAAATTATGCCTTAAGTGGGCGTGGAGGATTAGACTTATGGAAATTATAAAGGCTATATTACTTGGTTTAGTAGAGGGTATTACAGAATGGCTCCCTATAAGCAGTACGGGGCATATGATTCTTGTAGAGGAATTCATAAAGTTTGAATCCAGTGAAGAATTTATGGAGATGTTTCGTGTGGTCATTCAGCTTGGGGCTATACTGGCCGTTGTATTATTGTATTTTAAAAGATTGAATCCCTTATCGACAAAGAAATCAAGGCAGGAAAAAATTAATACCATGGGAATTTGGTATAAAGTTATAATAGGCACCGTTCCTGCGGCGGTTATCGGTTTTTTACTGGACGATTGGTTTGATAGGCATTTTTATAATTATATAATGGTTGCCGTTATGCTGATTGTATACGGTGTGCTATTCATTTTGATTGAAAACAGCAATAAAGAAAAAGAAACTAAAATAAACGGTTTTAATGAGCTAACCTATAGGACCGCATTTCTGATAGGTATATTTCAGATACTCGCATTAATACCCGGCACCTCCCGTTCGGGAGTAACAATTTTGGGAGCCATATTGCTTGGGACATCCCGTAGCATAGCTGCCGAATATTCCTTTTTCCTATCGATACCTGTTATGTTCGGAGCGAGTGCATTAAAGCTGATTAAGTTTGGATTTGATTTTACGGGCATGGAGATGGCGGTTTTATTAACGGGTATGACTGTTGCCTTTGTCGTATCGATTGTGGCGATAAAATTCCTTATGAGCTATATTAAACGCAATAGCTTTAAGGTCTTCGGATGGTACAGGATTGCGTTGGGTATTTTGGTACTGGGATACTTTTTTATAATAAACAGATAACAAATTATAGAATATTGAACTGGAGATTTGTTAATCACGGAGGATAATGATGAAGCAGGAAATTCAAAAAAGCTCTCCCGAGAGAAAGCTATGGGCACAGTACGACGCACTTCAGCTGGGCTCAGGATGGGATGAAAGAGACATTACAAAGCCACAGATATTGATCGAGGATGTATACGGTGACAGTCACCCGGGAAGTATCCATCTTAATCAATTGACCGAGCAGGCAAAGTTCGGTGTATTTGAATGTGGCGGTTTTCCTGCACAGTTTCATGCAACGGATATATGCGACGGATGCGCTCAGGGACATGACGGTATGAATTATGTATTGGCTTCAAGAGAGGCCATATGTGATATGGTGGAGCTTCATGCATCGGCTACACCCTGGGACGGACTTATTCTTACCTCATCCTGTGATAAATCGGTTCCCGCCCACCTTAAGGCGGCGGCAAGACTCGATATTCCTTCCATATTTATTCCCGGAGGAAGCATGAGGCCAAGCCCATATATGACCACATCAATGAGGGCGGGAGACATTTCCTTAAGACAAAAGAGAAAAGGACAGATTACGGACGGGGAGGTAAGAGATTATAAACTGACCGGTTGCCCGTCCAGTGGTGCATGTGCCTTTTTGGGAACCGCCAGTACCATGCAGTGTATGGCTGAGGCATTGGGAATGGCGCTTCCCGGTAGCGCTTTGGCACCGGCTACCATGAGAGATATTTTGCAGTATTCAAGAAATTCCGGAAGAGCAATAATGGATTTGGTCAGGCAGGGTATAACCGCGGGAATGATAATGACTAAGGAAGCCTTTTATAATGCTTTTGTTATTCACAGTGCTATCGGCGGTTCAACAAATGCCATGCTTCACATGCCATCAATCGCCAGAGAGCTGGGTATAGTATTAGAACCCGAAGAAATAGACGAAATCAATCATAGGATTCCTCATATAGCCAATGTAACACCGAGTGGGTCATATCCAACCGAGGCATTTTGGTTTGCGGGAGGTATACCTATGGTTCAGCTTTATCTGAGAGATTATCTGAATCTGGATGTAGTTACGGTTACCGGTAAGACCCTGGGAGAGAATCTCGATGATCTTAAAAGAGAGAATTTTTTTGAACGTAATTTGGGCTACTTANCAAATTACGGTCTTTCGAGAGAACAGGTTATTATTCCTCCGGACAGGGCTACGGAGGTGGGCTCCATTGCAGTACTCAAGGGCAATATAGCTACTGAGGGCTCTGTAGTAAAGTATTCTGCATGTGATAAGAAGCTGTACGCCCATAGGGGTCCTGCCAGAGTATTTGACTCGGAGGAGGATGCCCATAGAGCGATAGTTCAAGGAAAAATCAATCCCGGTGACGTTATTATAATCCGCTATGAAGGTCCGCGAGGTTCAGGCATGCCTGAGATGTTTATGACAACCGAGGCAATAGTGTGTGATGAAAGGCTAAACGGTACGGTATCACTTATAACCGATGGCAGATTTTCGGGGGCCACAAGAGGGGCGGCAATCGGACATGTATCACCTGAGGCTGCGGTCGGCGGACCGCTGGCATATCTCAGAGAAGGAGATATCATTGAGTATGATATTCAGGCCAGGAAGATTGACTGCGTAGGTATAGATGGTGAGCTAAAACAGCCTGAGGAGATAGAGCGGATATTCCTTCAGCGTGCCGGGGAAGGAATTACTCCAAGACCTGTAAGAAAAGGAATATTAAAGAGATATACTTCCTTAGCCTTGTCGGCTATGGAAGGTGCCGGATATGAGTAGAAATCATAGGATAGTTCTGTGAAGGGAGAGGTATAATGAAATCGCGTTTTATAACTCCGGTGGTAACGGCATTCGATAGAAACTATAAAATTGATATTGAGGCAAATCAGAGGATTTGGGATTTTGTCATTGAAGGCGGAATAGACGGTATCATATTAATGGGAAGTACGGGTGAGTTTTTTGCACTGGATATGATACAGAAGAAGGAGCTTATACTCNAAGCCGTACGCCATATTAATCACAGGGTCCCACTAATCGTAGGTACCGGAAGCATGAGAACGGAGGAAACNATAGAATTAACCCGATTTGCCAAAGATAATGGCGCAGAAGGGGTAATAATAGTGCCTCCTTACTATTTTTCTTTATCACAGGACAGCCTGGAGTATTATTTTGATACAATTGCGGATGCTGTGGACATCAAAATATATCTGTATAATTATCCGGANCGGACCGGATATGATTTGTCACCCGAGCTTATGCTGAGGCTTAGAAGGAAGCATGGTAATATCGTGGGATGTAAGGACACGGTAGTGAATTTTACCCATACCCGTAAGCTGATAGATACCATATTACCGGAGTTTCCTGATTTTGAGATATATTCCGGATATGATGATAATTTTGCACATAATGTTCTTAGCGGTGGAAGCGGAGTTATAGGCGGGCTTACTAATATTGCTCCCGAAGTGGGTTCCGGATGGGTAAAGGCCTTTCGGGAAAATGATACGGAGAGAATTTCGTATTATCAAAAGCAGATGGACATATTGGCACAGCTTTTCGAATTCGGAGTACCCTTTGTACCTCTGGTAAAAANGGCTATGATAATGCGAGGCATACAAATAGAGGATGTGTGCACACATCCTCTTCAAAGTCCGACCGTGGAACATATCGAGCGAATAAAAAGCATCCTTATAATGGCTTCGCTTATTTCGGAGTAACTGTAGATATATACTTACTTGGTATAATTATCAAAATATCCCTGAACATAAACTATAGGTGTTCCCTTATCACCGCTTCCCGAGGTAAGGTCACAGAGAGAACCGATTAAATCAGTTAATCTCCTCGGTGTTGTACCTTGGGAGGCCATATCACCTACAAGATTATCTCCTTTGGTTCTGATATATTCAGATATAGCCTTCTTTAATTCTTCACCCTGCAGGTGAGCGAAATCATTGTCTGCAAGATATTTCAACTTCACTTCATTCGGCTTTCCTTCCAAACCGCTTGTATATGCGGGAGATACGACGGGGTCAGCCAACTCCCAAATCTTACCGATCGGATCCTTAAAGGCTCCGTCTCCATATATCATAGCCTCAACTTGTTTTCCGGTAAGTTCGAAAAACCTTTGTTTTATACTGTCTACAATAGGTTGGCAATCGCGGGGGAAGAGCTTCACAGAATCCTCAGTTGCCTTATTGCTGCCTAACAGTCCGTATATTTCATTGTATCCGCTTCCTTCTATGGGAGCAGACAGAATTTCATCCAGACCATATATAATCTCAACACCGGCATTCTGAAGAAGTCTCCTCGTCCTTGCCCGGGAATGTATATCACAGAAAAGAACATGACTCGTATGGTTAAGGATTGTCCGGCAATCATTAGAGAGTATTATTTCAGCCTCGCATCCTTCATCCTGAATGATTCTCTTATAATAATCTATATAATCCACACCAGTGAATGGATGCTTATTATATCCAAACAGACTGCGATATTTTTCTTCGGATAAAACATCGGTATAAGGATTGATATTATTTTCATCCAAAGCATCCAAGTCTACCAAATGATTTCCAACCTCATCAGAGGGATAGCTTAATAATAATGTTATTTTTTTTGAGCCTCTTGCAATACCCTTGAGACATATGGCAAATCTGTTCCTGCTTAAAATAGGAAATACGACACCTATATGATTATCAGTGAATTTATGGGATATATCTGCAGCTATTTGATCGACGGATGCATAATTTCCTTGTGCTCGGGCGACGACAGCTTCTGTTACGGCGACAATATCCCTGTCACAAATTTGAAAATTCTCATTCTTTGCAGCCCTGAGTACACTATCCACAACAATTTCTACAATGTTATCTCCCTTGCGTATTATCGGGGCACGAATCCCTCTTGATACAGTTCCGATATATCTTTCCATTAAACTCACTCCCTGTGTTTATAGATATAATGGTTTATGCACATTACTCGGTTATTATAGCATTTTATATAGCTTTAGTAAAACTAATAGTTTTTATACTTAACATAAGCTGAGCTTATAAGGAAACAAAGATAAAAAACAGGAGGATGCTTTATGAGTATATAAGCATCCTCCCGGAATTTATTTATAAATTCTCTTTGACCTTAAGATTATTAATTATTGTAAGGATGTATTGTCTGTATGGTTCCATCCTCGTTATACTTAATCTCTGTAAATTTAATTGAACGTCTATGGTCAATGCCGCCTGATAATGAAGCATCATGATAGAATAAATACCATTTTCCTCTAAACTCTACTATTGACTGATGTGTCGTCCATCCTATAACAGGCTCCAAAATACNACCTCTATATTTGAAGGGACCCATTGGATTATCGCTGGTAGCATAGCAAATATAATGGCTTGAACCGGTTGAATAGGAGAGATAGTAGGTTCCGTTATATTTATGCACCCAAGGAGCTTCGAAGAATCGTCTGTCTTCGTCTCCTGCAAGGAGAGGCTTGCCGTTCTCATCGAGAATCTTGCTTTCTCTCAAAGGTTCTGCAAAGGTCAGCATATCTTCATTCATTTTAGTGACATGTACGCTGATAGCTTCTTCATTGGGGTCCTGAGGTCCCGCATTGGGATCGAAGCNTCCTGTCTGCCATTTTTCCAGCTGTCCGCCCCAGATACCACCCAGATACATATATGCAGTACCATCATCATCGATAAATACCGCAGGATCGATACTAAAGCTTCCCGGTATATAATNTGGTTCGGGTGTAAATGGACCGGCGGGACTCTTACTGGTAGCAACACCTATACGGAAGATGCCATCTTTATCCTTTGCCGGAAAATAGAAATAATATGTGCCGTTCTTATATGCGGCATCGGGTGCCCACATCTGTTGGCTAACCCAAGGAACATCTTTCATATGAAGAACCTGTCCGTGGTCTATTACAGGTGCATCGATGTCATCCATTGAGAACACATGGTAATCCTCCATAGCATATTGAGTACCTTCATCATCAGATACCCCATCATGCTCCAAATCATGTGAAGGGTAAATATATATCTTGTCTTCGAACACGTGAGCAGATGGATCAGCAGTATAGATATGTGTTACTAATGGTTCATTCTGTTTTGCGTGTTTNTTCATCTGTTATCTCCTCGTNAAAATATAGTAATTTTAGTATATATTTATTATATCAGGGATTTAAAAACAATCAAGGATAATAATTCATTAAAAATTTTTTTATTATTATACATAATAGATAAAAGAGTGGAAAATTCTGATATATGGCTGATATTGACATTGAAGCCTCACTATATTATTATTACCTCAAACCCATGCTAAAGTACGCTTATGTATACTTGTGTGTTGATATTAGAGTAGACAGGGAGGGTAATCGTATGAACCCAAATAAATTGAAATACTCAATTATTTTTATGCTGTTTCTTGGTATTACCTTATTGGCTAGTCCGAATAAGGCTATTGGTGAGGTGACGCCTATTGAGGAAGCCGCCGAACAGCTTGAGGGAATAAATGAGCAGGAAAAGCAGACTCTTGAGAAGCTCTTTATCCTCACACAGGAAATAGAGGAAATGGAGAGAGAAGAAGAAAGAATAACCAAAGAAATAAATGATTTAACCATTAAAATAAATGAACTGGATAAATCCATTATAGAAGAAGAGGAAAACTATAATATTCATCTCAGTATTTTGGAGCAGGTTCTGATAAGCTACCAACGAGGGGGTCCGGCTTCTTATCTGGATATTCTGTTGAAAGCAGATAATCTTACATCATTCATTAAGAGTCTGAATCTTATAAAGGATCTGTCGAGGAATACCGGAGAACTCTTGGATTCAATAGAAGAAAGCAAGAGGTTCTTAGAGGAGAACAGGCAGAATCTATCTGAAAATGCCGCCTTATTGGAGATTAAAAGAGAAGAGCTTAAAGAACCGATTGCAGAGCGTAAGAGACTTTTGAAGGAACAGGAGGATTATCTGGATTCATTAGCTGAGGAAAGGGACAAATATCAACAGCATCTGGATAATCTGACGCTGATGTGGAATAACCTGAAGTTGCTTTTTTCTGAGGTTGTTGATGAATTTTCGCGTATTATTGGCGAAGGTCATTTTACAATGGAGGATTTAAATCTTAAATTCAGTTTCTTTTCATTAAAGGGTGCGATACATGAGGATACCTTTAATAAGATAATGAATGAAAATTCCACATTATCAAAAATAGTCTTTAGTTTCGGGCAGGAAAAGGTAAGAATTGAGGTGCCTGAGAATCATTTGGTATTGGACGGCTATTTCACTTTAGAAGGGGGAGCATCACTGTTATTTGTACCGCAAAGCGGAACCTTCTATAATATGACTCTTGAGACAGAATCAATCGATGAATTATTCAGGAACAATCCCCTGGTTATTGATTTTGAGCAGGTGGCGGGGGATATGGTAACCATCGATATAAAGCTAAAGGACATTGAAACTAAGGATGGATATATACACTTTACCATAGACACAGGATCACTGTTCTAGATTGACAAAAGGAGGAGCGATTTTGATAGTATCAAAGAATGTTTCATTAATATATTCCGACAAGACTCAAGCCTTAGTCGATGTGAATTTGGATATTTCACCTGGAGAGTTGGTATACATAACAGGACCCAGTGGTTCCGGTAAAACAAGCCTGCTTAAGCTGATTATGGGTATCGAATCGCCGACTACAGGTACCTTAAGCGTTCTTGGTAAATCGATTAACGACAGCGGCATGATGGGAATCAGAAAAATCAGAAGAAGCATCGGCCCAGTTTTTCAGGAGTTCAAACTCATTGAGGGAAGAACGTCCTTAGAAAATGTCATGATAGGAATGAGGNTTCTGGGGATAAAGCCCAAACAAATGAAAGCTGTGGCGAATGAAACCTTGGAAAATGTAGGTCTCGGCCATAAGAAGCTGTCAAAGGTTGAAAACCTGTCCTGGGGTGAATCTCAAAGGGTTGCCATAGCCAGGGCTGTTGCCAGAAAGCCGTCTCTTATATTGGCTGATGAACCTACCGGTAATTTAGATTATGACAATGCTATAAATATCCTGAAACTATTGAAGTCCTTTAGGAATGATAATACAACAGTTATTATAACAACCCATGCCACACATCTTATTAAGGATGAGCAGGAGGCCACCTTCATAAGGGTCGACAACGGCAGAATTACGATAGAACGGAGGTACCGGTAATATGAGAAGCTTTCTGTTCAATTTCGGTTATTTTATTAAGGAATCGGGTCGAGTTATCAGGCTGAATCTGATGTCAAATATTTTCTCGGTACTGGGAACCGGGTTGATTCTGTTTTTGCTCGGAATAGTTATTACAGGAACAGACATAGGTAATCGTCTTGTGATAATGCTTAATGAGGAGGCAGAGGTTAACGGGTATTTCTCTGAGAATATAACAGCCGAGGAAAGAGAAGCCTTAGCGGATAAAATAGGCAGTATGGACGGTGTCCGAAGCACCAGGATAGTTGACGAGGACGAGGCTAAGCGGCGGATGGAGGATATACTGGGTGAGGAAGCCAAAATACTGGAGCTATTCGACGAAAACCCTTTTGAAGCATTTATTGAAATACGAATCGATATTGATGCAACGGATTATGTTATCGACGGTGTTAAGAATTCACCGGGAATAGAATATGTAAGAGACAACAGAGAGGTATTGGAGAAAATTCAGGACATTACATATGCACTTAAGATATTGGGATACCTTATGATGGCTGCCGTAGGCATAACTACTCTTATTATTCTTTCGCATATGATTCGTCAGGGTATATATAACAATAAGGATCAGATAAATACTCTGAGACTTCTTGGATCTCCCGGAACATTTATAAGTTTTCCTTATATTTTAACAGGCCTGTTTCTTACTCTGTTAGGTGGAATATTGGCGGCATTAAGTATATCTTTTATTATAAACGGAGCTTATAACGGTATCGGTGGTACAATACCGTTCATATCGTTACCGCCGAGGGAAGAACTGATTAATAAAATGTTTATTTTGCTTCCGGGCCTTAGTATGGCTCTGGGTTTATTGGGAAGTNTGTTCGGANTGTCCTCAATACGGGAGAAATAAGTAATATTTACAAAATACGTGGACAGGCTATGAAAATTCTTTAATGCGTATTCGTAGCGTATAAATGAGGAGGATATTATGCTTACCAGAAAAAATTCTAAAAATAATGATGAGCTTTCGATATTAGGATTTGGCTGTATGAGATTTCCGACAAAAAACGGNAGTGTTGATGAGAAGGCTTCGATAGAATTGATAAGAAAATGCATTGATAAGGGCATTAATTACTTTGATACTGCTTATTTTTATAATGGCGGTAAAAGTGAGTCTATTCTGGGGAAGGCTTTATCCGATGGACGCAGAGAGATGGTAAAGGTAGCTACAAAGCTTCCTCCCTTTATGGTTAGCAGTTTGTCCGGTGCGAAGAAGATTTTATCCACTCAGCTTAGCAGACTTATGACGGATTATATAGATTATTATCTTCTTCATATGCTGTCAGATATGAGTGTATTTGACAAAATGAAGGATATGGGTGTTATCGGTTGGCTGGAGGAGCTAAAGGAACAGGGCGTCATTAGAAATATTGGATTCTCTTTTCATGGGTCTGGCATAGATTTCGAACAACTGATTACGGCATATCCATGGGATTTTTGCCAGATACAATATAATTATCTAGATGTTAATAATCAGGCCGGAAGATCCGGACTTATGCTTGCTCATTCATTGGGAATTCCGGTTATTGTTATGGAACCCCTTAGAGGAGGCAGATTGGCAGACCGTCTGCCATCAGAGGTTATACAGGAGTTCCATGCCTATAATAGGAATTCGACACCTGTAGAATGGGCTTTGCGATGGTTATGGAATCATCCCGAGATAACTGTTGTTCTATCAGGAATGAGTGACGAAGCACAGCTTGAGGAGAATTCGCGCATTGCAGGTGAAATGCAAGCCGATTCTTTAACCGATAATGAGCTTGAGGTATATGAAAGGGTAATGAAAATTATTCATGAGAAGACCAAGATACCCTGTACGGGCTGTGGATATTGTATGCCTTGTCCTTTTGGCGTTAATATACCGGGATGCTTTTCCGTCTATAACGACAAATATTTGCTGAAAGAAAAGCGTAATAAAATCATATATATACGTACTTTGGGAGGATTGTCAAACCAGCCTGCCTATGCTTCAATATGCAAAAACTGCGGAAAATGCGAGAAGCATTGTCCTCAGGGAATAGAAATAAGGGAGGAGCTGAAAAGAATAAAGAAGGAGATGGAGGGCCCGCTTTTTAATACCGGGTTAAAAATTGCCAGAAGATTTATGAAAGTATTCAGATGATAAAATGTTTATAGCTGGTAGTTTATATGACATAATTTTGA
>JGI24710J26742_10000904_pt1 | contig 27815 bp, 31 predicted proteins | sample BioPla2DNA2_FD_26742 | JGI IMG/M metagenome (IMG submission 26742)
ATCGGAAGTTAAGCCTGTGGATTGCTCAAAGAGCAGGGCGAAGCAGGAACTAAACAGCATGACTAAGGTTTCTTAGAAATGCGTAGGTTTTAGATAGCAGACACAAATGAAAAAGTACATCGGAACGAAGACATTGTATGCGAGACCGATGACCAGGGGCGAGTACAACCGCTATCGTGGCTGGGAAATGCCGATAGATGAGGTTGCCAGCGAGCCTGGGTACCTTGTTGAGTACATCGGGGGCGGGAAGCCCAATGACGAGCGCCACAAGGGGTACATTTCATGGTCGCCAGCGGATGTGTTCGAGTCCACCTACAGGGAAGTAGGGGAGCAAGCTCATAAAGGGCGAGCTCGACAATAGGGGCGTGCGGTATAGTACCATAACAGGAAGCCAAGAGGGCTATGATGAGGCACTCGGGCAGGTGCTGGCAGAATTGAGCAAACTCGGGGTACGATTTAGTTGATTCGATAAAGGTGTGTTGTAGAGCAATAGCATACTTTAAGTATGAGGTCGCAAAACACCATGAAAATCCAAAGAGCCCATCAAATACGCCTCTATCCAAAAGGCGAGCAATTTGTCCAGCTGGCGAAGTCAGCTGGGACGGCTCGCTATGCGTATAATTGGGCTCTTGACAAGTGGATAAAGATGTACCAAGCCGTTCATCAAGGCACCCAGGTACTACCCATCAACCAAAAAGTGTTCCAAGTGCGGTAATATCAGGGACGAAGTAGGTCTTTCAGAAAGAACTTATATCTGCCCAGTTTGTGGTCTCCAAATTGACCGAGACCTGAATGCGGCGATTAATCTTATGAATGTAGGGGCGGTCTACCCCGAATTGCCTGTGGAATGCGTTGCTAGCAACGCATGTTGAAGCAGGAAGGTTGCGGCGCGAATTTAGCGCCATGATCAAGACAGTGTTGGCGGAGCACAAGCGGAACTACAGCAAGCGGAACTACAGAAATGTGGTTCCGCTTTTTTGTACTTAAATTGGGCGCTATATCTGTCATAATACTATGGAGTTATGTAACTTCAGCCACAGTGCCCTTATCGGATACATTCGGAAAAGCTGATGTACCCGATAATGGATGGTCCTATAAGACTTGGTCGGTGCGATTGGTAATAGTTCAGAAGGCGCTGTGTAAACACCAGACAGCACAGCGCCTTAAAATCAATGTCTGGAAAGGAGAAGCAATATGAGTATTGTTACCGCTACTATTATGTTTGGCACAGAGAAAGCCCTTGCAAACAGTGCACCCCTTCTGCGCAGTTGCGCGGAACACAAAGATACCCTTAAATTCAAGGGTCATACCATCACATCATTCTCACAAAAGAGTGACTTTACGGTAGAGATCCAGCTACTAACAGACAGAGAGTTCGCTGAGCAACAGATCATGGATCTGGTTGACTCGCTCAGCGCAGGCTCTGTTCTTGAGGCGGAGTTCCAAGTGTTCTCGTTGCACGGAATCCGTGAGAAGGGTTCTTATGACGAGTTCATATATAAGCCCTCAAAGGAGGGTGTTGTGGGGTACATGATGAAAAAGCATCTACCCTTTGAGGGGTGCCCTGTCAGGGATAGTGCCTATTCGCCGTACATCACCAGCGATGGTGCGGAGTGGGATAATGAGATTGCGGCATGTGAGCACGCAATCAAGTTCCACCACACCCTCACAACCACTTGGTATAAGTGGGAGGGCTGGTAATGATGTACTACTTTCTAGTAGCAGTCCGCAGGCACACTGATCGGGTGTCTGCGGAGATTCTGCCAGGCGGCAATCCAACCAATATGCGGTTGGGAGGACTTCCAGAAGTATTCGTTAGAGACTTGGCTAGGGCGATCGGCGAGGACGGACAAAGGGATTTCCTTGTCGACATAATAGCCAAGTCCGAGGATATGGCCCTAACGAAGGTACACAGCCTCGCGCACAGGGCAAGAAACTTGGCGAAAACGACCAAAAAGTAGTGTATTATGCCCAAAAATAGCTTAAAAACAGGCTATTTTTGGGCATAATACTATGAGTTGGAAAGTATTGTGTATATAAAACCAAAAAGGGCAACAGCCCAAGGAGAAGCAGTATGTCTTATCAGCACCGCCACCTCAATCACGATGACATCATCATCGGGCGATTTGGCAAAGTCCTGAAGAAGGGCGATGCCTTGCAGGTTTTGAGCTTCCTGGAACGACTTACGCCGTACCAGCAAGCAATCTGCATTGAGACGGTTCCAAGCGAGGAGGCTCGGAGGAGCCTCGAGTGGTTCCTGCCGAAGCGTAGATAGAACCACCCCCTCCGCCAAGGGAGCGCCGTGATCAAGACAGATGGCGGCACCTTGGGCAATAAACCACGAACGCTGCGCCGGCGGCGGAGACCAGCTACGTAAGACCCGCTGCCGGTAAGCCACAGGTGTTTCCCTTTACACTGTATAGCGCAGAAGTGTGCTGTCGCTATATAGTTAAAGGTTTGGTAATAACCTGAGCCCGGAAATCTTACATAGTTGTGCCGTATCCATCGTGCGGAAACACTCGCGATTATGTAGGGACTCCAAGGCTATCTCTGGGGAGTATAATAAAGGCAGAGATGGCGTACCCCTTAAGCGAGTGCGGTGTGCGTCACGAGAATGTACAGGCACAAGTGTCCTTACGCAAAGGACCGTACTACCATTTAAAGGGTTCGGGCAGGGATTGAGTTTGGGGGTTGTGGTGCGTACCTCCGTAAACGACGCTGAAGAAGCGAGCGAACCGTACCCGACATAGTTCCATTGTACGTTATACCGCTGCACGAAAGGAGCTGATACGGGCAGTAGGAAGGAAACCACAGTCACCCATAATACGCTACTCATTGTAGCAGTGGCGGAAAGCGGTACGCCTGCATAAAGGTACCCATGCAACCGCATGTGTTCAGGTTGCGTTTAGGAGAGATTGTCCCAGGCATGGACACCGAAAGTGAGCCCCGCGCATGCCTATTAGCGCGGGCTCTTTATGGTTGTACTCGGCTTGTTTGGTTTAGTTTTTTTACACTATACCAAAGCAAAGTGCATACTAATAGTATAGAATCTATGTATTAGTCAAAGAAATCCCTGACAACACCCCTCTTTGCATGGCTTTCTGGGTTCTTTTCAGCGCGGTCTTCCGCACGCGCCAGCGTATGTGCGCTTACATACAAGGTAACATCTTTGCCACCCCTATTCACAGGAAGTATGTACCCACGCCTACTTGCTGGTCCGCACGGGAATAACCGTCCGTTCTTAAGATCCTTGCCCCATGCACCACAATCCCATACAGGTAGGCGCCTTGCCTCAAGCGGTGTGAAATAGAGCCACCGTTCAGTGTCCTCGGCACCGCTTTCATCTTCAACAAATACAGATATGAACTCTTTGCATGCGTTGTAGCTTTTTCGATCTTTATTAGGTATCCTACGCATGTTGCCCATTTTCTTCACAGACATAATCAATCTCCAAATGAAAGTTTTTTGTAAGTTGTGCTGTTGTAGGCACTTCTATAATTAAAGTACTAACAAAAGGAAAGCAATCATGAAAATCGCTCTAAAGACACTTGTGCTCGGACTCGCAATCGTACTATCTCTCACTCTTGTCGCCTGCTCCGCTCTGAAAGGTACCCCATACGATAGGGGCAAACGAGCTGGAAAGGTATTGTACCACATTTATGACCATCCATCGACAAGCACTGAAGTCAGGGTTGCTCTGGCATCAGCGTGGGAAATACTTGATGGCGCAAATCCAGAAGCACAATTCGGGGCTGTACAAAAGACAGTCAACGATGCTGTAGCAAAATTACCGTCAGGCGTCAGGGAAAAAGCACAGCAAAAGGTTAATAAGATATTCGGCGAGGCGGGGCAAATCAAGGACAAGGAAGAAGTAGAAGCAGCAATGTCCTATTTGCACGGTGTCAAGGCAGGCGTTACAGAGGCCATGCATCCCATTACCGAGGAAACAACAAAACAAGTACAGGGAGGTGGGGAATGAGTCTTGCAAGTAGCGCACTGTTGAAAAGCGACGACCAAAGGTACAACAAAGACTGGTACAAATCCAAGACACTGGGAAAAAGGACACACAGCGTGCTGGAAGCTACCAGGAAGAACAATCTCATGCTCATGTATATAGGACATCAAGACTGGGAAAAGATGCTCACATACGGGAGCATAGGGGATCATATGAAGCTGTCCTTGGTATAATACAATAGTTTCCGTCGAAGATACAGGTAGCAGCTACTGCAACCATGCTAAGTGCAACATACAGAAAATAAAACCAGTACACGGTCATGCGGGATCGCCCACGATCCCGCCCGCCCTAGTTGCCTACCAGACGACGGTTACACATAAATAACCGTCGTCTGGCCTAAAGACAACATCAAGTACTGGAACGGACGGAATCCACAGAAATACGGCAGAAAGCGCTGGTAGTAACTAACAGCATATGTCCCAAACAAACAACAACAAACAAGATAGTTATACGATTTAGTTTGGGACTTTCGAAAATTTTACTTCCACTTAATCACAGATCGCGTTCCAGTAAACTCTCGAAAGCCCAAACTAAACTTCTACTATATGTACCGTATTCAAGCGTTTTATAAAAAGAGAAGACAATGGGAAAACAAAATGAGAAAATCATGCTATTCGCAGCAAGGGCATCGCCGGACTGGCCGGTGGAGCCTTCCGTTGCGATAGACAGGAGTACAATAAACGGTGTTGACAACGATATAGTAGCGGCGGCGAATGCATACGGACTCGTTATGCTAGGGTCCAATGCAAAGTACAAAGACGTGCTGTACTACCACGAGATAGCGCACACATACCTTGATCCAAGCTACACAGGGAAGGTCAACAACATTCGCACTGAATACAAGTGCGACATGTTTGCGGCCATGAAAGTCGGCAAGGCACGTACACTGAAGGCGCTTAGGTGGTTGCAAGGCACGGTGAAGGAGAAAAAGTACAAACGCATCGTGCAAAAGCGCATAGACCATCTTGAAAGGAACTACATGCCAAGCACCAAGAAGCAATGTACTCGTATACACAACACAGAGCAAGAACATAAGGAACTCGTATACTATACAAGTACAGCAGAAGGAACATGCCAAGGCGTACAAAGCAACAATAACAGTATAGCACTTCTTGTGTTTGTTCTTTGGATCGCAATAGGGATCGCTGTAGGTATCTTTAGTAAGGTACTTTTCAAGAGCAGTTTACTTGCATTGTTCCTGGCATTCATTGTACTAGAAGTTGTGCTTGCAAACAAGGAAGCATTGAGAAGTCTTTTCCGGCGATAGTACTATATTAAATAGCACGACCATGTAGCTCATCAGGATAGAGCGTCAGCCTCCTAAGCAGAAGGTAGTGCGTTCAAGTCGCACCATGGTCACCAGGTACCTGTAGCTCAGTTGGATAGAGCGTCTGGCTACGGACCAGAAGGGCGCTGGTTCGAGCCCGGTCGAGCAACCCGTTTTCCAGGGATTCAGATTCAGTTACGGTCTCGCTTCTCCTTCTGCATCTGGGTGCTGAATCCCTGTTCCATCTCAAGACGCCTGCAGTAACAAACAACACTAGCCTGCGAAGCCAGTTAATTAGCGTGCGTCTTGTATTTCCAGCGTAGCTCATCGGAAGAGCAGACGACTTTTAATCGCCTGGTAGGTGGTTCGATTCCACCCGCTGGAACCAGTAAGGGACCTTCCTACAGCGGTAAGTAGAGCGGACTGTTAATCCGTCAACGTTGGTTCGAGTCCAGGGATGGGCGATCCCGTGGTGCCTGTGGAGCAACTTGCATGCTAGGTTGCGATGAAGCAGGAAGGCAAGTGCATTTTCGTTGGTGCACAGCCAAGCCAGTAACCATGACCGTATCTGGTGAATGCAACGGTGACAGCCCGGAAAGACGGGCACCTTTTGCTTTCCAGAACTGGAGTAGCGGTGCAAGCGATTGGCACTACGAAGCACGCAACGATGAAAAGTGCTGGAGCACGCGCCTCGTGACAACATAGGGGAGCGGTCAGGAACCCCATCCTGAAACCTGGCGGGTAGCAGCGATATCCGCTGAACATATTTAACGGGGGCGAAATGGTTTCGACTGCTTAGGTAGAGCATAGGTTGCATGCAGAGGATGATCGTGGGCCTCTATAATCATCGGTCAAAAGGTAAATGCGAATTACGACGCAATCCCCCAAGCTGCATAAATAAAGCAGTTCATTGCGCCAGGTACTCCCGATAACTGGCGCGGTGTACGCCTCGGGATGCCTGTAGGTACGGGCAGGCGGTGCCTACAGTAAGAACAACAGCAGATGCTCCCTTGATGCCGGCTCGTGCGCTACAAGGTACAAGGGAAAAGACACAACAGCGCAATAAGCATGTAGACGCCTTTGTGAAGTCTCTGTAGGACCCGGGTTCGACTCCCGGCGCCTCCACCAACATTTCAGCCGGTATAGCTCAGCTGGTAGAGCACTTGATTTGTAATCATGAGGTCATCGGTTCGATCCCGATCACCGGCTCCATTTTAGAGAGTCCTTCAATTTGCCTGCAGTAGCTACAAAGAAGTTCGTGTGGAGCTTTCGAGAACCAAGAAAGTTATGAAGCAGGGATGTTACTATAAAGGGGAATTGTTATTGTAATAGCGTAGCTACTAACCCGAAGGACTCTCGTTTAGCTTTTACGACGCCAACAACAACAATAAAACACCTGTTTACGGGACTGGTTAGTGAATGTGCGTCGTGTATATTAAGTAGTGCAATGGCGGAGTGTAACCGGTAGCCTGGTTTCCGACCTGCCTTGGGAGCAGGACGCTTTCGCGCACGCAGGTTCGAATCCTGTCACTCCGACCAAGTTCTTTCACATCCCATTTTAAGAGATTCCCACAGCAATTTCACTACTAGGTGCAAAATGTTATTGGTTCGAGTTCAATAGGGCGTATGCCCGTAGCTCAACTGGTGGAGCGTTTGCAAGTACTATGGAATCTCGTTTTAGTTTTATAAAGGCACGTACAGCAATCTAAAATCCATAGGTCGCAGGTTCGAGTCCTGCCGGGCATCGCCCGTAGCGCAGTTGGTCAGCGCGGTGTAAAATGTGCCTTGTTCTCCGTTTGATGCGGGGTGCTAGCAGTAGTAGCTAAGCTGTCTCATAAGCAGAAGGTCGAGGGTGCGAATCCCTCCCCCGCAATTTTCAAGACGCATACACTTTGTATTTCGTAAGTACTCTAAGAAGCTCCTCAAGGAGAGAGGAGTAGATAGTGCTATAATAAAGAGTGCCACAAAGCTACTCAAACAGCGGTGCGGAGTGTAGTTTCCATCCCGTTCGTCTAGTTGGGCGGGACACTAGATTTTCAGTCTAGGAACATCGGTTCGAATCCGGCACGGGATGTCATAGTAGCTCCCATTTCCCTACGGCGGACTGTAAATCCGCTGACCAGCAAATTGTGGGGTGGTTCGTCGGGAGGTTCAATTCCTCGTGGGAGCACCAAGTTTTCCAAGACACATACAGCAACTTCAAGTGGTAAAAAAAAAAATTAGCCTATAAATCTAGTTACGCGGTTCAAATCCGCACAAAACAATGTGTCTTGTACTAGGCATATAGCTCAGTCGGTAGAGCACTTCTCTGATACGGAAGCTGTCTCTGGTTCAATTCCAGATGCGCCTACCAAATGCCCAAGTGGCGGAACTGGCAGACGCGGTGGCCTTAGGAGCCACTGCCTACGGGCGTGTGAGTTCGAATCTCGCCTTGGGTACCATTTTTCATTTCCTATAGAAGGTGGCTGACGATACATCAGCCTTTGCAACAAAAGCAAACACAAAAAAAACAAAGAATCCGATGGATTTGGCCCATTTTACGCCGGGTGTAAAATGGACCAAATCGCTACACTGGAAGTATAGGAAACCACACTAGGGCCCGTAGCTCAGCGGTTAGCAGCAGGGAGCTCATAACTCTCAGGTCGCAGGTTCGAATCCCGCCGGGCCCACCAATTTACTACAGGTTTAAACACTATTATTGGCGGAAGTTGCTTTCACCCAAGACCACAAGAACTTACAACAAAGAACACATGGCACTATCAACGCAGCCTCAGAGTCGCTGGCTGCACCAGGACTCAGAGGCTGCTAGATCCAGTCATGGCATAAACCTGTAACACACCACAAACACCGCGCCATAGTAACGCATACCCACCCTACCAAGTGCCCTTGCACAAGGGGGTATCGTTGGGCATATGCGTTACTATGGTTGGTGTTTTTTTTTATGTGCTACTTTAAAGCACAGCGTAACAGCCCACATAGCAAAAAATACACAACAGGACAATGGCAAGGAACAAGGAAGCGGCAGTACTAGGTGCGATAGCACCCGCCATAAAGGCGATAAAAAGAGGGGAACTAAACACACTTATTCCCCTGCTTCCCTTGTTCCGCATAAATAACAAACCTGTGAGCCTTAAACTGCACTACCAGTTTATGCCCATGTTCAATACAGCTCAACCGCGCCAGTCCATGTACATGGTAGGGCGCCAGGGTGGTAAGACCTATTCCATGTCCGAGGATTCATGGCTTCGTGGTATGTTCGTACCAGGGTACAACCAGCTGATAATAGAGCCGCGCTTGGACCAGGTACAGCGCTTCAACAACGGTGTATTCGTACCACTGATGCGTAGTTGCCCTATAAGGGATTCTTTCCTAGCCAATATAGAGCTATCCAAGATGACCATGAAGGTACTAAAGAATGGTAGCTACATTGCTATGGCGAATCTGCTCACAGGCGGGGATTCTATACGTGGACTGTCTGGGGTTGCCCATATGAGGGTTGACGAGTGCCAGGACATCGAGACAGACACCATAGTCATTGCACAGGAAACCATGGCCGCTAGCATAAACTACGGGTTCAGCACTTACACAGGCACCCCTAAGTCCACCAACACCACGCTTGCTTTGCTGTGGTCCCAGAGTAGCCAGGCCGAGTGGATCATCAAATGTCTGCACTGTGGGCACAGGAACATACCGAATCCCGACAACGACCTGTTGAAGATGATCGGCATGAACGGGCCTATCTGCGCAAAGTGCGGTAAGGACGTGTACCCGCACAACGGTGGGTATGTTCATGCGTTCCCGGAAAGGGCAACTACATTTGCCGGGTACCACATCAGCCAGACAACGCACCCTTTGCACACAGCGTTTCCCAACAAATGGGAAGCATTGTTGTACAAGGTGGATAACTACGGTGAGAAGGAACTGTACAATGAGATATTCGGGTGGCCCTACGATACCGCCAACAGTCCGCTCACCCTGGCTGATTTGCTGAATGCAACGCACGCCATAGAACCACTTAAGTCACCAACAGACATCAACCCGATCAGGGACAAGTACAGGTACATTACCATAGGGTGCGACTGGGGCGGTGGCGGTGCATTCACGGATTCCTATACCGCATATGCGGTGCTTGGGTTAAGGGCTGATGGGGATTCTATTGATGTCCTGTACAAGAGGCGCATACCAAAGAATGTGGATCCGACAGAGGAAGCGCGTGAGCTGATGTACTGGATAACAGGCACCAAGGCAAATGCGTTTGCATATGACGACAGGGGGTCGGGGTTCGTGCGCCTGGAGATAATGAAGCATGCCGGCATATACAACCTAAAGGACTTTGTCATAATGCCTTTCGGGTACATAGCGCCAAGGTCGGGTGACATAATAAGGTTGTCGCCGAAGCAAAGGGAGCCTGACTTGTACTATTATTCCATAGACAAGACAAGGAGCCTGTTGTACACGTTCCAGGCAATCAAGAGGGCAAAGATAAGGTTCCCGAAATTCAACCAGGAAGATTCGCATGACCCTGTGATGGATTTCCTTGCCATAATAGAGGAACCTAGGATGAAGACCGAGTACGGGGACACAAGTTCGCTTATGATGAAGCGTAGCGGTGTACCCGACGACTTTGCGCATGCTGTCAATTACGGGTGCTGGCAGATATACGACCACTTCGGGGCATTGCCGTCTGTAGGCACCGCATACGAGGAGCTTGTACAGAGCAAGGTAGCGGTTACGGAGCCGGATATGGGCGATGATATAGTGTTCGGACCAAGAGGCGACTTCGGAAGGTTCAGCTACTCGCCTGATACAATGGGCGCAAGCGCAGTAATAATTGAGTGACAAATGAGGAGCACGCTACATGGCAGATGATGAACTAGGCAAAATAGGGGAGTACGACCACAAGTACGGCGCACCGGCATCTTCGTTCAGCAAGATAGGGGCATTGCAGGCGATAAGTGGGGACATAAAACTAGTTGGTAGGGATGGTGAGAGGGACCATTTGTTTAGTCCTGAGACCTCTATTGACAAGTACTATATGGCTTCTGATAAGGTCGTCAGGATGCATAAGATGAGCGACCCTGGATGGATGACCTACCAGGAGATAGCCAATGACCTGAAGGCGCGAATATTCGAGGCACTTGACCAGAGGAGAAGCCTCGACAGACCCATAAGCGAGAAAGCGCTCATGTTCGAACAGAGGCACAGGGACACTGGACCTGTAACGATAAGCATGATGGAGCGAAAGAAATAGCACAGACACAGGCACTTAAGCGCCGGGGCATTTGTCCTGGCGCTTTTTTATTGGGCAACAGGAGGTACAATGTATAAGATCACACGGCTTGTAGCCGAGAACATGGGACCGCACAAGGAACTAGACATAGCCATACAGCCGGGACTCAATGCCATAATAGGCCCCAATGGGGTTGGAAAATCCAACCTTGTACGCATACTCATGTACGCGCTTACAGGACAGGTGGACGGTGGCTGGGGCTCACAGACGGCACTACAGCGGGTTGGTGCCGCATCGACAGGATTCGCGTCGGTGTACCTTGAGGGACATGGCAAAAGCTACTATGTGACAAGGTACTCGACCACAGGCACCAAATTCCCTGATACCTTGACAGAGGTGCTACCAGACGGCACTGAAACCATGGTAGCACAGCGCAGGAAAGACGTTGATGCCTTTCTTGTGCAGATGCTGGGATGCCCTTTGAACTTGCTCCATACCATGTGCTGGGCAAGGCAGGGGCAGCTTGATGCGCTGTTGACAGGCTCGGCCGCTACCATCAATGCGTTCCTGACTGGTGTATTCAATATGAAGCACATGGAAACGATACGCCAGGCGCTGAAGACATCGCTTGACACAGTTGCTGTACTTCCAGCATCGGCACAACAGATGTTGCAGGAGGCAAAGGGGGAGCTTGAGGGTATCCGGGCCAGGGAGCGCAACCTACAAGGCATAGATGCCATCAGGGATACCGCAGACAAGGCACGGAAGGAGTACGAGCAATTCCTGGCATCCCGAGATTGGTCCAAGATAACACCAAAGGAAGATCATACAAGGAAGGTATCACAGCTTGAGCACTATATACAGTCCTTGTGTGAATCTATGCCAGAGTCTATGGAAGAAGTACCAAGCCAAGAGCGCACAAGTGCCGAGATTGTACAGAGCATGATTGCCATAGACAACGAGATCAGTGCGCACAACCTCGCACTGGAGCGGGCACAGGCGGCTATGAAGGCTACTGATGCCGAGATATCGGTGATAAAGACAACTGTAGCTAGCATAACAGAAACCAGGGACAAGAACAAGAATGAGCTATCCAAGAAGCACACAAAATGCATGTTGTGCGAAGGCACGATAGGCAACAGGGAAAAGTACATGAAGGTGCTCTCGAAGAAGCTTACTGGGCACGATACCTTGCAGGAGTACCTTGATGCTTGCGAGCTAAAGCTTGGACAACTGGAAAAACAGCTCAGCGACAAGGAACTGGAGAAAGGTACCCTTACCAAGACAAGCGCCGCTATAAAAGCATCCCTAGATAGTGCTATTAAGAGGAGAGTCGATCTTGAAGAACCATTGCGCAAGGCAAAGCTATACGAAGCCTATGTAGCTAACGAGGCAAGGCGCAATCAGATAGGTGCAGCAATAAGGGAACAGGAAAGGGAGCTACAAAGGGTGCTCGCCGAAACAGTGGATGGTGATGGTGCTACGGATAGGCTGGCTTCCCTGAGGGCTGTGGCGGAGGAAACAGCTGTTACAGCTCTAGCATATTCCACAGAGGAAGTAGAGGTGAAGGAAGCCTTGAAGCATTCTAAGAAAGCGCTTAAGGCGGCGGAATCCCTTGCGAAGAACCAGCAGGTAAATTCCCAGGCAAGACTGCTTTTGACATCTCTCAGGGAAATATTCGGGGCATCAAGGGCACAGGCAATATACCTTGATACAAAGATCGCCAAACTGAACGAGCTGTTGAAGGAACATATGAGGGTGGCCCATATGCCATTTGAGGTGCGTCTTGATGTTGATACTCATGTGTTCATGTACAAGGATCCCATGGGGAACGACATGCCGGTGTGTAGGTTGTCCGGTGCCCAGAAGTCCATGGCATCCGTCGCACTACAGGCATCGCTACTACAGACGGCGGCACCTAACATAGCGCTGTTGTGTCTGGACGAGCCCGCAGAAGCCGCCGATGATGCAAATGTCCGGTACATGTCTGATATGCTACATAAGGTCATGCGCACACTGGACAGGCAGGCTGGAACAGGACTGGTCATAACGAGGAACCAACCGTTGATCGAAGCAGCGGACAATATCATAGAGCTTGGAGTAGAAGATGAGTGATGCACCAAAAAAGCAATATTATGAGATATCCATTAATAAAGAAGGCAACAACCTTACACTGAAAGTAGTGGATTCGTCACCGGACTGGAAGGTGGCACCCACTGATAAGGAATTTATACAAGGGCAGTTGTGTAGAAGACTGGCCAGGGGGGCATAATGTACATTGTAGTGTGTGTATGTACGAGGAGTCTGAGACGGGCGCGCTGTGCAGGCTACAATGGTTGATAAATGGGTACTTTTTTGAAAATGCCTATAAAAAGAAGAAGAACAAGGAGAAGAAAATGCTCACAAAAGAACAGCTGGACACGCTTGAGTGTCTTGATGATGGCGAGTACGATGCATTGTTCAGAAAAGGAAACGACCAGGAATGATACTATTATCAGGTATGGCAGTGGTTGCTTCATTGGCTACCATGGCATACATGTCCAGGAGCGTAAAGGCCTGTGACATATGCGAGAAGATATATGACTTTGCAACAAGGACAAAGGATTCCGCCTCGCTTGTTACAGAGCTTTGTACAAGGGGCGGTAGATGCGAGTGCGAAAAGCCAGTACAGGACGGGATAGGATGCAAAGCAAACACAGCACACAACCAATAAGAAACCCAGACTATGGCCTATTCAATGTGTTCATTAAAAAGAACATTGATCGTTTCGGAATACATGCAGAAGCGCCATGATCAAGACAGCTACACACCAAGACTTGGAAGAGTTCTTAAAGGAAGCAATAACAGATCTACTGAATTGCTCGGAAGGCACATGGAATGTAGTACAAGATATGCTGATCACCATACACAGATAGATATGAAAGTAACACTTACAGATGCCCTGATCCAAGTAGATGGGTGGCTTCCTGTGATGGACAGGTTGGGGCACTACAAGTTACGTAAAAGGAAGCCACCTGAGGTGCTTGCCGCCGATAAGAAAAAGGCAAAGGATGCCGGCAAGGATCCTAAGTACGTAAGGAAGACCATAGATGTAGATTCCAGTGTGATATCTGTCGATGGCTCTACGGCGTACTTCTTGCCAGGTATATGGCCGAGAGTCAAGAAATGGTTGACCAAACAGAAAGTACCATACGAGGTGTTTGACAAGAGGAACCCTGGCATAAGACCGGAGCCCACTTGGAACGCACTTGTAGAAGCTGGTGTGGTACTACGACCAGGGCAAGCCGAGGCGATATGTGCCATGGTGACTTCCGATACAGGTGTTATAAAGTGCCCAACGGCGTTCGGCAAGACCATGACCATAGGGTTTTTGTGCCTGCTCTATCCAACGCTCAACATACTGGTACTTACGACATCGGTATCTGTAGCGAGAACCATTACAAAGCACCTTACGAAGACATGCCCAGGACAAGTCGGCATGGTAGGGGGCGGCAAGCAGGATACATCAGGCAAGCGCATAATAGTATCTACAATACAGTCACTACAACACGTGGATGTCGATATGGTACACTTGTGCTTTGTTGACGAGTGCCACACCGTGAACGATGGAAAGTACGGTGAAGCGGTAGCCACGGTAAGGTTCGCCAGAAGGTTCGGGCTCAGTGCCACGCCAACAAGGAACGACGGGTCCCAGCTCTTCATGGAGTCCCTCGTAGGCCCAGTCATTTATGAGATGACCTATGCAGAGGCCGTGGAAGTCGGCAATGTCAATGACATGCGCTATTGTATGATACCTGTTGATAATTGTCCACAATTCGCACTACAGCCCACGCTCAATGATGTGGTCAGAGACAGGTTTCAGTACTACAGGAACCAGTTCAGGAACAAAACAATAGCGCGTGTGGTAAGGGAAGTGCGTAGAAGGCTCGGCGAGGACATGCAGATACTTGTCATGGTAGCCACAATAGAGCACCTGATAGATTTGCATCAGTACGAGGGCATGCGTGATTTTGTCCCTGTTCATTATGGCGCCGCTGATTTGCCGGCACTAAAGTCCAAGTTCAAGAACTCGTGGCACAAGGACATACCATGGTACAAGTACGACAAGAAGCCAAAAGACAATGAAATAGCACAGGCGGCGTTTGCAAAGGGCACGTTGAAGCGCGTAATTTGCACGAAATCTTGGAAGGCCGGTGTCGATTTGGTCGGTCTTAGCATCGTGATAAGGTGCGATCACACAATATCCCAGCAGGATGCTGTACAGATAGCCGGGCGCGGGGCAAGAATAAGACCAGATAAGGCACCGGTGTCCTTTATCGTGGACTTCGAGGACAAGTGGAGTCCTGAGGCCATATGGCGTTCTAATGTGCGTAAATCAAGGTATATCGAACAAGGCTGGCAGGAGGTGGCTGAAGGCGAGCTATATGACACGCTTGACCTAGTGCGCAAGTACAAGGAAGAGCATGGTACCATATCCATGGAACCAACATAATCTATAAGTAAATGCAATGAGTAGCTTGGAGGGCAAGCACCACCTTAAATGTAGCAAGGAGGTGATCAAATGCTTGTCCAATCATCCAAGTTCAGACGAACTAAGGGAATCATCCCTCACGAAAGGTACCTAAGGTCGGATGCCATAGGTACGTCCAGGACGCGAGAATCCGGACGCCCTGATAGGACGGACGCCTTGACCGTGCAGGGAAGAGCATCTTCCGGCAATAGGGAGACATCACCCTGATTCCTAGTAGACCAACGAAGACGCAAAGGGTCTTCAAGACGGCTCTAGTCACAGCGACTGGTGCCGTTTTATTTTGTACAGGTGCATCATTGTTTACATGTGCAGTTGCGGGCAGCGCCGTGCTACTGGCGGTATCTGTATCACGTACAAAGGCAAAGATGCCATTACTTCGCTCGATACCTACAATCGTATCAGCAACGATGTGCGGGAATGTGGCGCCAATTGTAGCCGCAACAACAGCCGCTACATCTGTTGCCGAGGAAAATGAACCATAACAGTAGGAGGTAATCACATGTCGAGAACATACAGAGGGACACCAAAGGATGGGAAACGGACAACGAACAAGGCTGTCATAATAGACTGTCGCGATGGTGTGAGAGGAACAGTTACAGTACCTGACGGTTTCACAAGAACCCAGCTAAAGGGACTAGAAGGGAGCGGTGTGGAGCGTTTCTGGGACGGGGAGTACCTGACCAAGCGTGAACGCAAGACTATCAAGAATACCATCAGGCGCGTGTGCCGTCGTAAGGAAAAAGCGGTGACTGCGCTTGAACTTAGGGCGACTGAGGCGGAGCTAAGGGAGGAGCAGGCACGCAGGAATGCGGAGAACATCAATGAGGAGATGGAAAAGAAGGTACTTATGAAGTATCATTTGTCACTTGCTGATTCCGGCAAATATGCTGCACTTATGAATGCCGTGAAGGCGCACTTTGATCCGAAGGACATGATTGGTGAGGCTAGAAACTATGCCTAGGTTCCTGTTCATGGCAGATGCCCATATAAAACCAAGGACATGGACCAATAATCCCCAGATACAAGGCGATGCATACGCGGCGCTTGACAAGGTAGCCGGGCTGGGGAACCTCCCAGATACATTGGTAATAGGTGGCGATTGGTTCGATACTCAGCGACCATCATCGATGGACATGTCGGAAACAGTGCGTTTCGCAAAGAACTTCAATAGAGTGTTCTATATAAAAGGGAACCACGACAAATCGGAACCTAACTGGCTGTCTGTCATAGAGCATGCGGAGCAACTTACACTGAATCCAGTTGACATCGGTGATGCTAAGATAATGGGCGCTGATTGGACGCCGGACGAGGAAGCACTACAAATGCAGTTCGAGACCATATACACAGAGGCAAGCAAGTTAGGTGCAGATGATCTGTTGTATGTTGTAGTGCATCAGCCGTCAAAGCACTTGCTTGGGTTCGACGGTGCATGGAAGCTCGATTTCGATGTTGTGGCAAAAAGCATGGAAGACTACAGCATAGAAGCTACTGTTGTGTTCCTGATAGGTGATATTCACCTGAACGATACAACAGTATTCGGCGATATCATCGTGCATTCGCCTGGCTGCTTGTACCCGCTTACAGAGGATGCCGTGGATAAGCTACACGGAGTGACTATAGTTGATGGTACTGAAATGCACCACGAAACTGTGCCTGTAAGGGAATACCATAGCGTGGAATACACAACAGACAAGGAGCTGAGGGCGTATATAGCGGACGCCGAAGCATGTGCAAAGGAATCTGGGATGCTACCGCCGAGGATCAGTGTTATGGTTCCAGATGGTGTGAAGATATCCACGGACAAGGCGGTGATCCTTAATACGGTGCATGAAGAGGCGCCAACAATGCCTGGTGAGGAAGATCGCAAAGTGGTGGAATGTACGATGGAGGCAGCGATAGCGCAAGCATGCGGTAAAGACAGGACACTAAGGAAGCTTGCGCTGGCTGTGTTCGCATCGGAGGATCCGGTGAAGTGCATAGAAGGCTGGCTCAAGTTCTGGAAAGTAGTTCGTGGTTAATGAACTAAACAATCGGTAAGGAATAAGAAAAGCAATGATAAGAGAAAAACCAAATACAGTGGAGGTAGTGCATGTCGGTGAAGTTGTATCCAAGAAGTTCAGTATCTCTACTGATCCGAAGATGTATGGCATACTGTCCGCTGGACTGTACTCGAACAAGATGCTCGCCCCGATAAGGGAGCTGATAACAAACGCATACGATGCAAACGTAGAGGTTGGAAGGGATCCGTATGATTTCGACGTCACCATGCCCACTAAAGACAATCCAGAGTTCTCGGTCAGGGACCGCGGACTCGGCATGACACCAGAGGAAATAGAAAACCTATACTCTGTGTATGGGCTTTCCTCGAAGGAGGCAACAAACGAGCAGGTAGGGTGCCTTGGTCTCGGCTCGAAGTCCCCGTTTGCATACACCGACACATTCACCATCGACAGCACCAAGAATGGTATAAGGAGCGTCTATCATTGCTGGGTAGAGGACGGGTGCCCCACACTGTCGAAGATGCTGTCGGAGCCGGCAAAAGACCCTTCTGATACAGGGACAACCGTGGCATTCCTGGTAGCAAAGGACGACATAGACAAGTTCTTCCGGGAAGTATGCGATTTGTTGATGTTCTGGAGGAAGCGCCCAAACGTAATAGGCACCACAGTACAATACTGTGGTTCTGATTATTCCATAACTACACTTGCTGAAGTATGGAAGAAACAGGAGGGCGAGCTGATAGTTGATGTCGATGACATGTACAGAGTATACAAGAGGTGTATGGTGAACGGTGCACATTCCAACCTCATCGTAGCTATGGGGAATATTCCTTATCTCATAATGGGAGAAGACATTGGCTACAAGGCATACAATATTATTCCAAAAGAGCTGTATTGGGCATTATATGGTAGATTGTATGTTGTCATAGATGCACCAATAGGGGACCTCACAATAACAGTATCCAGGGAGAAATACGAAGATACAGACAACAACAGGAAAAAGCTAAGGGAACTCATAGAAAGCGCATACAAGGCTGTACAGGAAGCGATGATCGAGGAGTACAACAGCATACCATACGATGCATATGTGGAAAAGTTAGTGTGGGAGAAAAGAAACAATGCACTGCATATGCCAGAACCCCATACAAAGATACAGGAAGATCTACACCGATGCCGTGCTTCACTAAGATATGTGGCGAGTAGCGACAAACCGTACACAATATACGGGCAAAAGGTGATAGTTCGGCGAGCCCGAGGCAACAGAGAGATCAAGCTCGTGGCCAGGATACGCGATGCTAGATCTGATATTATACCCGACATGATTAATATGTGCGTGTTCTATTTTCCCAGTACAACAGGATATAGAAAAGGACTCGAAGCATTGCTTTTGGCTAGGTGCGAATCTTTGCACCATAAACTACCTGATGTCATTGTCATACATGACAAAGAGATGAAGGACTATGTCGAGACATGCGGGATCGAGGTCGAGGTACTTGAGAAAGACAAACGGAAGCCTCCGACAAGGAAGCCACCAGGCACGGTATATGAGCTTGATACCAGTGGATACTGTGGTATTCGAGGGACTAAGCTCACAAAAACCGCTTGGCGTACTCTCGACATAAACATGACACAGCCTGCTATAAAAAAACACTATGTCAAGCTAAAAGGATTTGAACCACAAGTCCGTGCGGAGTGCGATATCAATTGGGCGTTTCTTGTAACCATGTACGCACCAAAATCAATCCTAAGAGCGTGGGGGATCGATATCATATACGGTATAAGAGCGGATATGCTTAGCGAGGTTCAAAGTGACCCGTTGTGGGTGCCTTTCGAGGACGCTATAGATGAGTGGCTCAAGATCCCTGCTGTAATAGATAAGTTCCGATACGATGAAATGAAGCATCTGTACCAGTATGCCGAGGAAATACCCTTCATAGAAGCGTACGAAGTAGATCCAAAAGTCAAGAGACTCATGGATGACATGCGGCACGCCGCGAAAGAAACAAGCAAGAACAGTGCAGGTAACTGCACAAACCTCCCATTTAGTGGTGCTTACTCAGAAAACGAGCTCGTGCCGCACGATATCACAAATGTAACGGAACCAGCGATTAAAGCTAGGGGTATAGTAACCGCCAAGTACGCAAAGGTAAACGAGTTCCGGGCACTCATAGAAGAGGTGGAGAGAAAAGCACCTTTGCTACGCCTAGCAAGGAACGCTATCGAGAGCCGTGAGTATTTTAGTTACGGACTCGTAGACAAAGAGGATGTCTACAAGGTTGGTAATACTTCCTGGGACAATGCGCCTCTCAACATCCGTGCAAGTTCCAATGACAAAGCAACACGGCTAAGGAAAGAATGGGTAGCCACCGCAAAGGGCTATATAAGCATGGCAATGAAGCAAAGCAAAGACAAGAAGGTGAACGAATGATCAAGAACGCTATTATCACAGCATCCGGAATTGTGTGGGTGGATTCTCTGGGGTATCACAAACTGCAAAAGGACCACCCGGCGTACTCGGCGGTAGAGAAGCTTGTAATGGACAAGAAAACGACAGCCAAGGCGCTACAGGCGCTTATACAGAAAAAGGTAGATGACCTTGCAGAGTACACAGAAAAGAAGATTACCAAGAAAAACGGTAGGTACTTGTACAAGGGAAAGGAGCTACACAACACCCTAGTAACCCGAATCAAGGACACGAAGCAAGCCGGCTACAGGTTCGACTATCTGGAGCTGTTCATTGAGAACTTGTTCCAGAACCCCTCGATGACATCACGAGAATCGCTGTACGACTTTCTTGAGCACAAGGACATGCCCATTACCGATGATGGGTGTTTCCTGGCCTATAAAGCAGTACGGAAGAACTACACAGACAAGTACACAGGTAGTTTTGACAACACACCAGGCGCGGTAATAGAGTGCGACAGGGGCGATGTCGATGATGACAGGTCAAGGCACTGTTCATATGGATTCCACGTCGGGAGCATCGACTATGTCCGGTCGTATGCAAGTAGCTACAGTGACAGGATCGTTGTATGCAAGGTGAATCCCAAGGACGTCGTTGCCGTGCCGACAGACAACAAGTGCCAGAAGTGCCGTGTATGCAGGTACGAAGTTGTAGGCGAGCTTACACAAGAGCAAGCCGGAATAGACAACGACAAGGTAAAGGAACTAGAGTCCAAGGTAGTTGGCAAGGAATGGGACAAACCCCTTGGCAAGGACTACGACGAGTATGGTTGCGGCGGCAACAGGGACACACCATGGGAAGATTGGGAAGACAGGTACCTGTTACGCCAGTCCGATAGGGGCACCGCATGGGAAACCATAGCAAAGATGCTTCGCAGGGATGTACAGGATGTGATGGATCGGTGCACATGGTTGACGGAATGACATAACACAAAAAGGAGGCGACAGCTATGAAGAATGCGATGACAATAGTAACCAGCCTAATTAGCCTTGGTCTAGTTCTTTACGGGACACAAGACGCTTTCAAGCGCAATAAATTCGTTGCTACACTGCTACTGATACTTATCATACTTCTTTTCGCTCTCGACTCCTGATATTTTTGTCGTGGTGCCTTGGTACGCCAGGGCACCTTTATTTTGTAGATACAGGAGGTAGTCGTGGTAGAAAGCGGAATACTTAAGTACAATGTAGATGTGGAATCGTTAAAGCGCTCAGCGGCGGCACTTGGTGAAGCTACGGTAGGGCGCAAATGCAACACCAGGACATCCTTCGAAAGGGAAGTATGTAGACAGCTTCAGGTAGATGATGTCATACACAGCAACAAGGAATGGCACTTCACGGTAAGGGCGCATCAGCTGACCGATGACAGGGGGCTAGAAGGGAATGCCCTACAGAAGCGCCTGTCCAGAATTTTAAAAAGCATGGGGAAGTCCCCGCCAAAGGCCATACACCTGATATGGCTGAGCAAGAAGAAGCCCCAAAGATAGCGCAAGGTGTAGTGCCCGACCAAGACAGGACACAATCACAATATAAAGGAATACACAAATGAATCAAGAACAACTCGCAAAAACCGCCCCGTACACCATACCCGCATTCGCCCCTGATTGGTCTTTTACAGGCGGATGGCGAAGGGAGACCTGTAGGAGGCTTTTCAAACAGAGGCTTGCGGAAAAGCACCCCGAGCTAGATATTGTAGGGGAATACCTGAACAGGAATACGCCTGTAAGGGTACGATGTTCAATTTGCGGAACGATATTCACGGTACTACCAAAGGTACTATTGGGCAGAAAGAAGTTTCCAGGCATAGGTTGTGTGTATTGCCCAGGTTATGCCGAAGCACGGGCAAATGCACGATGGCCTAAGGCATTGCAAAGCACACCCAGGGCGAAAAAGAATACTTTTGTAGACGCCATGGATAGTGCTGAATCGGTGCAGCATGCAAAGGTCGCGCCCAAGGCTACACCTCTGAAGCGCCGCATCATTGGTGCACGTTTCAAGAAGCAACAATAGACTATAGTAGTGGTACGGGTCAACAGGCCCCACACAGGAGCAATCCTGTGTGCATAAGAAAGTGAATTGCTGGGACGCCTAAACGCAGCGTGTGACGCTCCGCATGGCAATCAGCAGCCAAGCCGTACCCAGACAGACCGCCTGGCTACGGAAGGTTCAACGACTATCCCGCAAGGGAGTAGGGGAGCAAGCTATTGGCAACCCGAAGCGCTCTTTCCGGGGAACCGGAAAATGATATAGTCTGTGCACCAGCGGAAACCTGGTGAGTGGTCAGGGATGACATCCTGAAACCTGCATTGGGGGTAGCGCCCCGATGTGAACAGAACCTTGGTCATAGAAGCAACCAGATTCATAAGACGATTTAGTTGATTCGATAAAGGTGTGTTGTAGCGCAATAGCATACTTTAGGTATGAGGTTGCAAAGCACCATGAAAATCCAAAGAGCCCATCAAATACGCCTCTATCCAAATTGCTCGCTATGCGTATAATTGGGCTCTTGACAAGTGGATAAAGATGTACCAAGCCGCTCATCAAGGCACCAAGGTACTACCCATCCACCAAAAAGTGTTCCAAGTGCGGTAATATCAGGGACGAAATAGGTCTTTTAGAAAGAACTTATATCTGCCCTATTTGCGGTCTCACAATTGACCGAGACCTGAATGCGGCGATTAATCTTATGAATGTAGGGGCGGTCTACCCCGAATTGCCTGTGGAGCAGCTTCCTAGGGAGCTGCATTGAAGCAGGAAGGTTGCGGCGCAACTTCAGCGCCATGATCAAGACAGCTTGATATGTACGAAACAGAGAGCACAGATGACAAGAGCGAAAACGAACAGCCAAGTAGCTAGTTCCACATGTAGGTGTAGGCATGCACACAGCTGAAAGCATTACCAATGACATAATAAAGATACTTGGCTACGTACCGAGCAAGTTCGATCCGGAAGAGGTTGCCTCTGATATGAACCATCGTCAGAGGGAAAAGCGCATAGAGCTTACCGTCTACGGGCTGTTCATGTGGTGTGTGGATAAGTACGGAGAGAAGGCGTTGTTCGGAAATGTACTGAGCAATACCGGCAACATAGCCAGTTACGCTGATGCCGCTGTCGCCATAAGGGATGATTTTCCTGTGCTTTTGTTGAATGCCGGGGAGTACGTAAGACTGACCATGTCGAAGATACCGGATGTAAGCACATGTGTGGAGAAGGTCGTTGGTATGTCCTTCCCGCACGTTGTGTATGTGCTATTTGCCGGTGGTGGTCAGCAAATGTATGTACAAGATCTGAAACCCCAATTCGACGAAATGCTACAAAAGTACCCTAGTGCGCTGGACAGGTTGCCAGGTGCCTATAGGGGCGTAGGAGGTGCATCATGAAAGGTGCAACAGGGAAACCAGAGCAGCTGATGCTTGCCATCTTGACCAATACGACAATAGCCAGAAGAGCCTTGTCCGCATTGAGCAAGGGAGTAGTACTGTTCAACAGGTTCTCAAACCCGCACCTAGACTGTCTACTTAGGGCATACATGCATCAGGTCAAGGTGGGGAAGAAGTTGGAGATACCTGTAAGGCAGCTTGTAGCGCATCTACAGGATGCCATAGACAAGGAAAAAGATATCTCAACAACGCACAAGGAAAGGGCATCAGCAATAATACAGGATGTATTGTCCGGTGCGTATGTGAACGACGAGGACGGCGGGAAGTTCCTTACATTTGCTCTTGACGCCTATGCCACTAGTAAGGTGAGCGATATGCTCACTACAGGCAATGCTGATTTCCGTCAGCTTAGCGAGGAGGTCAGTCGCCTACAGCGTGGTGTGGCGGACATAGCCGGGGAATCCGAGTCGGACGAGCCTGTAGGCGCACGTATAACAAAGCCGTTCAAGGACATGCGCCGCTTATTGCACCAGGAGCCAAGGATACCCACAGGTATCAACTGGATGGATATGGTTTCTGGCGGTGGCGGGCGCACAGGTGAAGTATGGTTGATCCTGGGCGGGTCCGGCGGTGGCAAGACAGTAACAGCCGTGCAGTACCTATGCGCACAGGCACTTATAGGGAACACAACAGCATTATTCCAATATGAGCAACAGATAGAAGGCGACATAGCCGAGAGAATCATAGCCAATGTAACGAATACCTCACTTGATGAGATAAGGGACAGGGGCTGGGGAGGACTCGACCAATCCGTAAGGGACAAGTTCGAGCACGCCGTAGAGTCCTCTCAGGACAATGTCATAGCGGTAGACATGACTAGAGCGGAGAGGGATGAGACAGATGAGAACTCGGATTGCGGTGTGTATGATGTATGGCAACTTGTGAAGAAGCACAATGCATCGTGCGAGAAAGAAAAGCGCATTAAGACAGTGATCCTTGATTGGCAGGGAGCCATGATAGCAAAGATAGCGTCCGTGACAGGGCAGAACCTGGATGGAGGCTACCAGCATATATCCAAGAAGGAGACTCTGATAGCGCAAAGGATGGCACGCGAGGAAAAGGTGCTTGTCATCATATTCCACCAGCTTAGTACAGATGCACAGCAACGGCCCGCAACATATCTACCGAACATGAACGAATCCATGAACAACAGGGGTCTGTGCTTCGACATGGATCTTGTATTGTGCATTGGAAGGCTGGACAAGAACAGGGTGTGCTGGCTGAACCCGGCAAAGACAAGGAAGACCTGCACACAGCCCATAAACTTGATGTTGATAGGCGACAAGGCTAGGTTCGAGCTTGTTGAAGGATGGATCGCTGGCAGGGATGGGCATTTCTACAACCCGAGAGTGCTAGGACAGGAGGACACCCAACAAGCACAAACGGTAGCAAGTTCCTATAAGAGAGATATTGACTGATGAACGCAAAGGTATATTCTGTACTAAAGCAGGAACTAATACGACAGTTTACAACTGTCGCCGGAAGCCTGGCGATATTGTACAAGCGAGAAACCGGTGAGGTTGTCGGACGGCTGGCATGTGGTGTGGAGACAAACAAGGATCTGGTTCCGGAGACAGGCAAGATATGGTCCGAGGAAGGGAACCTCGTCCTTGAGGATTCGCTTGACAGCCTTGCCATGCGTACGACAATGACTGATATGAATGTGTGCCTTTGCGAGATATCCACGATAAGGAAACTCGGGGCACGCAAGCGAGGAAAAGTACTTCATGTGAATAGATTGTGGTGCAAGTCCTGTAAACTAGGCAGGAAGTGCCCGGCGTACAGGCTCAAAGAGGTGGAGCATGCTCAATGAACCACTCTACAATGCCCTTGGTAAGATAGTAACAGGACTTTCCGTTGTAAAGGAAGATGAGCACGCCGAGATATTCCCGAAAGGTAATACATATGAATGGGAACTCGGTGAGACAGGCATAGCGCAGAGGGGACAGCAGTTCAAGGCAAATTGTCCTTTTTGCGGGGATAGGCGGGGGCGCTTGTACATAAGCTACCTCAGCTTTTCCCGTCCTATGCTGAATGGCGTAGCGGGGGCACCGGCAGGGCTCATTGGAGTATGCTTCAATGAGCAATGTCTGCAGGAGCCCAATAACTTCGATACTCTAAGATGCGCCATAGAAGATGCCCTGGGCGGAAAGGCTATCCCAATAATACCAGCAATAAGGCAAGGTGATGATGACGCGCCAAAAGACGCGCCCTCTAGCGAGAATACCCTTGATGGCATACGAAGCTGGGTGCCCGATTACAAACCTCTTGAGGAATGTACAAACAGCATGTTGCTTGGATACCTGGCCCATAGAGGGGTAACATCAGAGGATGTTATCGCAAACAAGATCGGCTTCGGCAAGATCAAGGTATCGGACAAGGATGTGTACCTCGGTAATGGTGCGGACTACATACTGTTCCCGTGGCTCGAGAACGAGCGTGTAGTGGGCATCCAAGGGAGGCTTCCTGACTATGCGTACCCTGGCTGGGGAAGTAGCTGGTGGATATCCCCGAAGTGCAGGAAGACAGTGACTGTATATAACATAGACAATGCCATAGCGTGCAATTGCGCTGTTGTTACAGAAGGAGTTTTCGATGCCATTGCTGTAGGGCGCCCTGGCGTTGCTGTATTTGGTTACGCACCATCGAAACTACAGCTACAGAAGCTAGCCAATGTAGGTGGTGTGTTGATCTGGATCCCGGATAACTTTTGCAAGAAAAAGGTAGACAAGCCACTACAATACGCAGAGCGTGCAACAAAGGAACTGGACGATGTGTTCCGGTTTGGGGCGCATGTAGTAAGGTTGCCACAGACCTATAAGGATTGTGGTGAAATGCCAAGGGGAATCATATGGGAGACAATAATGGCGTCTCTTAGAGGTCCCGCGAGGGACCATGTGTATAAAAACGTATTACCAAAGGTATGGTCATGACGAAAGAAGGGAAGAAAGAAAAAGCGAGGAAAACTATGTGTGACATTGGTCGGTGGATCGCATATGCATCAGCGAGGGCGCTCGATGCAACTGGTACTGTTATTGGTGCCGCTGGTGATTTGATGCTACGTGGGGCCGAGAGTATTGATCTGAGGCTCGGGTACAAGGGAAAGGAGCAAAAAGACAAATGTCCGGGCAGGGAGAACTGTCCAGGGTGTACCCGCGACACGCGAGGGGAATAGAGCATGATTCCCAGCGCAATCCCAACAGTAACTGTTGTATCTACTGGATTCGTTGGGCCTGTCGAGATAAAAGAATGGAAAGCCGGTGATCCGTTTCCAGAACTTGGTCCCTCTGTTGGAATCGACACAGAGACAGAGCTTATAACGGACACCGAGCTGTTCCCGCCGGTAGTTGTACTTGGTTGCTTCGACCCGAACAGTAGTACATGCTGGATCGTGCACTACCCTTCCATAGCCCTCTTTACGAGGGAACTTTGCAGTAGGCACATCGAACAAAGATACTTCAACTTGGGCTTTGATGAAGGCGTACTAGCTAGGGAGGACCCAGCGCGACCACTCATGCATGCCATAGACAGGGGCTTGGTGCGTGACATGCAAATCCGCATCCAGCTACATGACATTGCAACCATAGGCAACCCGAAGCGCCAAAGTACCCTTGCAAAGGCATCCGCCTACTACAACAAGCTGGAACTTGAGAAAGGCGATGGTACGGAGAACAGCGACAGGCTCAGCTTCAGGCGTGGGAAACCAGTAACTGTAAGTCAGTGTATATACCTCATGTACGACTGTTTGGCGACATGGCAACTAGGACAGCATGTTCCAGAACAAGGAGAAACACCCATGTGCCCAGGTATGCTACCTATCGAGGAAGTGCATTCCAAGGGCGCATGCATGCTGGCGCATATGTCCAGGAACGGTATGCCTGTAGATATGGTCATGCACGACCATTTCACGAATGAGTTGCGTGCCGAGGCCGATGATGCTAGGAAGCGCCTTGTCAAGTTCGGGTACCCCGACCCATACAGGGATGATGCAAAGGACGGGGCTACTGAGTTGGAGCTATGGCGTACATGCGGAGAAGTGCTTGGAATAAAGGATGCTGAATGGCCAGACAAGAAAGGTCTTCGGTGGATACTTGCCTTGATGTACAACTACGACGGGCATGATGCTGAGACCTGTTTAAGGTGCTTGGCATACGTGTTCGCGGAAGCAAAGGCAGGAAGACCAACCAAGTCCAGAACAAAGGTCGGTGAAGTCTACAAGAGCATGTCGGAAGAGCATGAACAGGTGCAGTATTTTGAAGCAGCATCCAGGAAGGTTGTGTTCAGGTCCTTTGTCGCCAGGGCACTTCAGAAGTACCTCGAAGTGCTACCCATAGCGGCAATACCTGAAGGCACCTTCAAAAAGTCGCTTGATTATGCGGCATCCTTTATAGAAGACGAGCGCGGACACTGGCTTGTTGCAAAGAAGGACGAGGTAGGTCCACGGAAGTTCTTCTTGACGCATGTAAAGAAGCTTTTGCGGGAGAACCCCAAACTACACCTGCAGACAACACCTGGCGGAGATGCACAGCTTACAAAGAACGATATGTGGCGGCTCGAAGACCTTGGCATAGAGGACAAGTTCCTACAGGCGTATACCGATTACCAGCACGCAACCAAGTACTTGTCTACGTACATGAAGCCAGACTATATAAGGTCCGATGGCAGGGTTCGTTGCAGGTACATTAACCTTGTGAACACAGGAAGGTCGGCTGCCAGGGGCCCCAATATGCAGAACTACCCATCGCGTGATCCGAAGTTCCCGCTCAAGTATATATTCCAGGCACCGCCAGGATATTTGCTGTGCGCCACTGACTTTGGCTTCGCCGAGCTTGTGGCATTTGCTCAAAGTTGCTACACAAGGTTCGGTCA
>JGI24710J26742_10000905_pt1 | contig 27789 bp, 24 predicted proteins | sample BioPla2DNA2_FD_26742 | JGI IMG/M metagenome (IMG submission 26742)
TAAAACCTTATAGATTATCAGATTATTATAAAGACCAGGGTCTTGTTCCCTGGTCTTATTGACGAAACATTACGGACTATCAAATCCTATATATCCTTGCATCCATATATTTCCTTTAAATCTTCTTCCGACCTTTGGTTCACCTAATAAATCGTCTTTATTAATACATAATCTGAATAAAATATCATTACATGATAACTCTAGATCATAAATCTCTTCATTTGTAAGAGTATTTCTTATCAGGTTACACTCCTTAATTATACCTATTACACTGTAATTATCAGATTCAGAACCATATGGTATAAAACAAGTATCTACAATTGAGTACACATCTTCCTTTTTAGCTCTTCTTGATACAGTAGCATATAGGTCGATATCATCTATCGTAAGATTATCAATTGCATCTTGATTTCCCTTTTTTGCTTCTGCGATTAAGTTATTTCTGTATTTGGTCTCTGCGCTGATGTTCCTAACCTGAACTTCATCCATCTCTATAGGTAATATTATTCTACCCTCTAATGATAATGCTGTAAGAATTATCGGAAACGAAGTATTTAATGCCATATTTTTCTTCTTTTTATCTAGATAGTCAACTGTGTTTTGTAAATAAAAAATCAAAGAAACACCTACACGATAATCATCACACATGCCTGTATAGGCCTCTGTATCAACTCTCTTATTAATACCAGCTTCCTCTCGAGTACTAATTGTTTGTCCTTTAATATAGGGGAAATAATGTTCCATATGGAATTTTCCCTTTTCATCTTGATCTCCTCGAAGGGTAATACCTAACCCTTCCGAAAACTCTTTAGATATTTCTACNATAGATTCTCTATGACTTAATTCAACACTANTTTTTTTATCAGCATTTTCTAAAATGTTCTCAATTAGTTTATTTAAATCTTTTCTATGTTTAATATCACTAAAACCAATCGCTCTTAAATAGCTATGCATATTTTCACCTGCCATTCTTAGTAATATCTTCACTTATCTATACAATAATATAACTTATCGGAATTCACCATTAAATTTCGATAAAGGGTGTCGCTTTTTCTCCGTTAAATCTGATAATAGAGCATACTTTTAGCTCCTATAATCTTAATCTATTATTATTATCTATATATGTTTATATTACTTAATTTTTATAATATTTTTTATTAATTGTTCATGTGCTTATTATTTATAACACATTTTTTTCATACTGACAAGTATAGATTCTTTTCCACTATTATTTCAGTTTTTCGAACATTAATCCACCCTTCTAATCCATAATTGTTCCTGTAATAAATANGGTTAATTCTTTAACTAGGTCTTTTTCAATCCATTGCCTAGGCTTATTATTATATTTATCTTGAATTATTCGTATAACAGGTCTTGTAGGACATTTTGAATTCTGTCTAAGAACAATTCCTATCTCTCCTTCATTAGTCGTTACCAATGCACCCGTTGGATATGCTGCAACTGAGGCAACAAAAACATTCACTACATCTAAGTCAAACTTTACACCTGCTTGACTTACAATATAATCAATTGCATCATGAACCTTCATCTTAGGCCGTAGATTACCGTACACAACACTATCAAATTCATCACATACAGCTGCTATCTTACTTCCTATTTTGATTTTTTTCCCTGATAATTTGAAAGGATATCCTGTTCCATCTAATCTCTCATGGTGGCTTATAATAATATCTTTTGATGTTGAAGAAAGCCAATCCATCTTCTCTATAGCCGTATATCCATATATTATATGTTTCTTAATCTCTCTTAATTCTTTTGCTGAACAGTTGTATATGTTAATGTTTTTATAATCAAAAGTAAGATATGTGTATCCTATATCATGAAGTAAGCATCCAATAGCTATTTCACGTATCTTTTTAATAGGAAGCTTTAGCTTAATTGACAATATTACAGAAAGTGCACATACATTAAGAGAGTGAGAATATGTACTTTCATTCTTATTACGTATGCTTGATATGGTATATATTACCTCCGGCTCCTGAAATACATCATATATAATTTCATCAGCTATATATGCTATTTCCTCCAATTCGGAATTATTGTGATAAGTATATTTTTGAAGGAGATTCTGAACTGTCTTTTGACATTGTTCTTTAATTTGGTTTTCTAAGCTTTCCGCCAAATTAATTCCCTTACCAATCTCATCTTCAACGTAAATGTATTCGATCTCTAATTCTTTTAATCTATTAACATATTCTTTTCGAATGACAGTACCTGCAGACACCAAAATTGTATCATTCTCGTTGATTATATCCTTGGCTAATAATTCGTCCCCTTTTATAGAATCTAATGAAATAATTCTCATATCTATGACCCCCTTAAATAATATTTGGACTTTGACAAATATTATTTCTACATTATTACATAGTGTTTTTTATTTTTAGATGTAATTATTACCATATTATCGTATTTATTCTACCATAGTCAAATATTGTTTGTATATAAGATAAATGTCTTAATGTTTTATCAAAACTAAATTATTATTACTTTTTTTATTAATCAGCAACTGTTAAGGTAAATATACTGACAACTTAAAACAAAAGCAACATCCCTTCTATACAAAGTCAGATATTGCTTTAATTTACCATATCTTGTAATATAGTTGGTTTTTCTTCTTTTAAAGTTACTAATATTTATTACTATTAATTGCTTGGTTTAGAGCATTTTTCTCATCTTCAGACAACTCTAAAAAAGATTCTCCATTAATAATCTCTTTCAAATATATATAACAGCCTTCTCTACTGCTATGAACTGAGTTAAGAATAATACCATTGTTCTCTTTATTAAGTAAAGCAAGCACGAAGCTAAGCTTCCCTCCCATTTCCTTAAATGCATCGTATTTTACAATACCTATTTTTTGATAGGTTATCATTAGATTTTCTCTAATTGCATTAATCTCACCGTTTAGTCTTTTTTCTCCCTGTATTAACTGATCAATTTCTTCAAATCGTAGTAGAATCTGATTTTCCAAGGACCCTCCATCGGAACCAGTCATAAACTTCTTATATTTCCTTTTAAGATTTGATTGTTTAACAATTAGTATTATAATTAATATAAATAGAATGATCGAAAATGGAATCAAACATAGTATAATGTATGATAAATTGTTATTGATAAGCTCCATTATATTCATGAAATTTTCCTCCAATAATAGATAAATGTTCTCTAATCATTTAATATTCCTTGGAATAGCTCTAAGATTCTCTCAAGCTCTTCTATGGAATAATAATCTATTTCAATTTTTCCTGTATTATTTTGCTTGTTTCTTATAGATACCTTTGTTCCCATAATACTTCTAATTTTTTCTTCAATATCTCTATACACCAGTTGATTATTATTATTAATTACTGTGTCATTTTTTCCCTCTTTAACTTTTAATAAATCCCTAACAAACTTTTCTGTTTCTCTAACGCTTAATTTACTTTCAATAACTTTACAGGCAGCCTCATGTTGTTTCTCTTTATCCTCTATTCCTAACAATGCTCTGGCATGTCCACTACTTATGGTCTCATCTATAAGCATTTGCTGGATTCTTTGATCTAATTTAAGTAATCTCATTGAGTTTGTTACCGCAGTTCTGCTTTTAGATACTCTGTCAGCTACATCCTCTTGTTTAAGATTAAATTCTTGGATTAATCTTTGATATGCTAGGGCTTCTTCTATAGGGTTTAAATCCTCACGTTGAATATTCTCTATTAAAGCTATTTCAACTATTTCTTGGTCTGTATATTCTTTTATAATGGCAGGCACCTTTTTCAAACCAGCGATTCGTGCCGCTCTCCATCTTCTTTCCCCTGCAATAATCTCATAGCCTTTATTCATCTTTTGAAGTATTAATGGTTGGATTATGCCATATTGCTTAATTGAGTCCGACAGCTCATTTAGAGCATCCTCATCAAAGTTTTTTCTTGGTTGAGTTTTATTAGGTTCTATCTCGTTAATATTTATTAATGTTTCACGTGAAACATTATCTTCGTTATTATCCTTACTGTTTTTTATCTGTTCCGGAATCATACTATCCAGACCTTTACCTAGTCCTTTTCGAACAGCCATATTCATCCTCCCTTACCTATAAAAATTAACTTTTTTCTTACTTTCTCTTTTTGAACAAGTTTTTCTTCTTCTTTTCCTCTGGTTTTGACTTTTTACTCATGATATTAATATCATTACTATCCTTCTCAATAACTTCATCGGCCAATTGCCTGTATCCATCAGCACCTGCTGACTTTGGATCATAGATATTAATAGGTAACCCATGGCTAGGAGCCTCTGCTAACCTAACATTTCTAGGTATAATCGTCTTATATATATTCTGCTTAAGATTCTGTTTAACATTTTCAACTACCTCAAGTGAAAGATTAGTTCTTGCATCAAACATAGTAAATACCACACCTTCAATATCTAATGTTGGATTTAATCTCTTCTTTACAAGGTTAATAGTATGGATTAACTGAGTTAGTCCCTCCAAGGCATAAAATTCACACTGTATCGGAACTAAAACAGTATCAGCAGCTGTCATTGCATTAACTGTTAAAGTACTTAAGGAAGGTGGACAATCAATAATAATAAAATCGTAATCATCTCTAACCATATTTAAGGCCTGTTTTAATATGTACTCTCTATTATTAACACCAATAAGTTCGATTTCAGCACCTGCAAGATTAACATTTGAAGGGATAAGATCAAGATTTTCATAGAGATCTTTAATACGGCATTCATCCAAAGAGCATTGGCCAATAATCATTTGATAAACGGAATTTTCTATATTATTTTTGTCAACGCCCAAACCACTAGAGGTATTTCCCTGAGGGTCTATATCCACTGTTAGAATTTTCATCCCTTTCTCAGCTAAGCATGAAGACAAATTTATAGCAGTAGTGGTTTTTCCTACTCCACCTTTTTGATTCGCTATTGCAATTATTCTCGACATATTGACCACCCCTCATTTTTACTAAATAATTATAGTATTAAAGTTTAATAATGCACTTTTTTTATTATAACATCATTTAGAAGTTATATCTATAATATTTTATTATATAACAATATTCTTAGAAATAATCTTATGATTTTATCAATAAAAGAGATAAGATGAATTGGTAAACCAATTTACATATCATAAAAAATAAGGGAATGTTTCACGTGAAACATTCCCTTACTGCCATTAATAATCTAAGCTAGAATATATCAACTATATTATTTCTTATTGCATAAACAGCCGCTTGAGTACGATCTGATACATCAATTTTTTTGAATATATTTGATACATGATTCTTAACAGTCTTCTCACTAATCTCCAAGGTATAGGCAATTTCCTTGTTATACAAGCCTTCAGCTAAAAGTTTTAACACTTCGATCTCTCTCTTAGTTAGTGAATCGTCATTATTCTTGAGGAAATTTTTCTTTTGCTCCACTCTTTCCTTAAGTTTTGGTGCTAATTCTGGTTGGATGAAAGTCTCTCCATTATATACACAATAAATGGCCTTCTTTAAAAGGGAACTTTCTGAATCCTTTAGAACATATCCGTCGATACCAATTTCTACTGCCTTTGCCAAGTACTCTACTTCATTATGTATTGTCAAAATGAGTACTTTGACATTATTTTTCTTCTCCTTGATTTGCTGCAATACTTCTAACCCATTCATTCTAGGCATATTAATATCAAGAAGAAGAACATCTGTTTCCTTTTTACCCAATTGATTAATACACTGTACCCCATCATCCGCTTCTGCGTTAACTTTAATATCGCCGTCTAGCTCTAATAATTGTTTTAATCCTTCTCTTACCATGAGGTGGTCATCTGCAATCATTATGTTAATCGGTTTATTCATTAGTATCCCCCTTGCATATAGTCGCTGGTACAGTAACCATTACCTTTGTACCTTTACCTTTAGTAGATTCTATTTTCAAAGTCCCACTTAAAAGTGCTGCCCTCTCTTGCATAATAGACAGACCAAAGTTTGACATTTGAATTTTGTTATTAGTTTTATATTCTTCAATATTAAATCCAACCCCATTATCACTAATAGATACCAAAATAGAATCTAGGCTATATTCTATATTTATCTCAAGTAGTGATGCCCTTGCATGCTTAATTACGTTAGAACAAGCCTCCTTAATAATACGAAAAAGTGTTGTACTAACAACTGGAACAATATTTTCAATTTCTTTGTTATGAATAAATTTCACCTGAATATCAAAATCTCTTTTAAGTTGATCAACATATTGTTCCATGGTCAAAATCAATCCCAAATCACTTAAAGACATGGGTTTTAAATTAAAAATTACATCTCTCATCTCATCGATAATGAGTTTAATAGTATTTGACATACTGCTTAACTCTAGTTTAGCTCTTACACTATCTATGTCAATAAGTTTAAAACATAATTCAGCTTTATGAAAAAGGCTAGTAAGATTCTGAACTGTAGAATCGTGTAGATCAGCAGCTATCCTTTGTCGCTCTTTTTCTTGAGCCTCCAAAAGGTTAAGTCCTAAAACACCGATCAGAGCTTCATTACACTCTTCTTTAAGTAAGTCAACTAATTCCTTAGAACCCTCATATTCAGCTAAAATATCAATTTTACTGTCCTCCATGATATATGCTTCCTTTCGTTCATATGGTAACCTTACATCATTAGACATCAATGTCATTAACAAGCTATATATATCATATAATAAAATTCCATATTTTGAAAGTATAAATATTAACAAAAATACGAAAATCATTAATTTATTTACATAATTCTATATTATTCCTTAAATTATTACAGCAAAGGCTCTTTACTAGGCTTTCCTGGGGTTCTAGGAAACTTCATTGGGGTTCTAGAATCCTTTTTAATCTTAATTAAGGATCGATCAATATCAGTACCTGGTAAAGGAAAAATCTTAATCTCATCAATTGAGCCACCTAAAAGTCCTGTAGCTTTCTTAGCAAGATTAAGCTCTTCGGTCACATCACCGGATTTATATGATATAAAATTACCTCCAACTTTTACAAAGGGAAGACAATATTCAGCAAGGGTAGCTAGATTTGCAACTGCCCTAGAGGTACAAACATCAAACTTTTCCCGATATTTCGTATCTTTACCAAGGTCTTCAGCTCTTCCGTGAATTGTTTCAATTCCATCTAATCTCAAAGATTTAATTACTTCATCTAAAAAATTGATTCTTTTTCTTAGGGAATCAAGTAAAACTATTTTAGTATTAGGAAATGCAATTTTTAAAGGTATTCCTGGAAATCCAGCACCGGTACCAACATCAATGATTTTTTCATTAGATAAGCTATAAATTTTTATCATTGTTAGGCTATCTAGAAAATGTTTATCTATGACCTCAGTAAAATCTGTAATAGCAGTAAGATTCATGACTTTATTCCACTCTATAAGTAATTCATAATACTTTAAAAACTGTTCCTTCTGGTCTTGGTTTAAAACTATATTTAATTGCCTAAGACCATCCTCAAATTTTTTATAACCTTCATTCATAATTTTTCACTACCTTTCCTTATAGCTAGCAAATATGGACTTTAATAATATATTTGCATCTGAAAGATTGATCCTTCAATTTACTCCCCTATATATTGGTCCTAACTAATTTTGTGACTAGAAAGGTATATCATTAATACTGATATATCAGATGGAGATACTCCAGATATTCTTGATGCTTGTCCTATAGATACAGGCCTAAACATATTAAGTTTTTGTCTCGCCTCAATCCTTAAGCTAGGAACCTGATCATAATCAATATTCTCCGGTATCTTCTTCTCCTCAAGCTTCTTAAACTGTTCAACCTGGCTAAGCTGTCTTTTAATATAACCTTCATACTTAATATTAATATTAACCTGTTCTATAACTTCCTGAGGTAACTCTACTCTTTTTTTATCGATAGGCTTCAGTAACTCATAGTTTAATTCAGGTCTACGAATAAGCTCTGCTAAGCTAGTAGCTGTATTTAATGGTGTACTAGAAAGCTTAGACATAAGCTCCTGAACTTCCTTAGTTGCACCTATCATTGTCCTATTAAGCCTATCTGTTTCCTTTGCTATAGCTTCTTCTTTAAGAATAAGCTTATTATATCTTTCTTCATCAATTAGACCTACTTCATAACCCTTTTTAGTTAAGCGTAAGTCAGCATTATCTTGTCTAAGAAGAAGTCTATATTCTGCTCGAGATGTCATCATACGATAAGGCTCATGGGTAATTTTAGTTACCAAGTCATCAATTAACACCCCAATATAAGCTTCTGATCTATCTATGATAAGTGGTTCTCTTCCAAGTAGCTTCATAGCTACATTAATACCTGCAACAAGACCCTGGGCTGCAGCTTCCTCATATCCTGAACTACCATTAAATTGTCCGCCACTAAATAATCCCTCTATATTATTAAACTCTAAGGTGGGTTTTAGCTGCATCGGGTTTATGCAATCATATTCAATTGCATAAGCATTTTTAACAATATTGGCATTCTCTAAACCTACAACAGAGCGATACATTCGTATCTGTACGTCCTCAGGCAGAGATGAGGACATCCCACTTATATACATTTCATTGGTATAGTTGCCTTCTGGTTCAATAAATACCTGATGTCTATCCTTGTCAGCAAATTTAACCACCTTATCCTCAAGGGAAGGACAATATCTAGGCCCAGTACCCTCTATAGCCCCTGAATATAAGGGTGAACGATCAATATTCTCTCTAATAATCTTATGAGTTTCTTCATTAGTATAAGTTAACCAACAAGAGACCTGGTCAATCTGCACATCCTTAGGATCCGTAGTAAATGAAAATGGAACAACTACTTCATCACCCTTTTGTTCAATCATCTTNGAAAAATCAATTGAACGTCTGTCTATTCTAGCAGGAGTACCTGTTTTAAATCTATANATTTCAAGACCTAATGATTTTAAGGATTCTGTCAAATGATTGGCAGGCATAAGTCCATCGGGTCCAGTATAATTAACGGTTTCACCATAAATACATCTAGCATTAAGGTATGTTCCAGTACAAAGAATAACAGCTTTACAAGGATATATACCATTAGAAAATGTTTTTACCCCTGTTACCTTATTATCCTCTGTTAATATCTCAACAACTTCAGCTTGTTTTAATGTCAAATTCTCAGTATTCTCTAGGACCTTACGCATTCTTGATGAATATGCTTGCTTATCTGCCTGAGCCCTTAAAGAGTGGACAGCAGGACCCTTAGATAAATTCAACATTTTTGATTGAATAAAGGTCTTATCAATATTTTTTCCCATTTCACCACCAAGGGCATCTATTTCCCTTACAAGGTGTCCCTTAGAAGTTCCTCCAATATTAGGATTACATGGCATCAATGCTATACTATCCATACTTAATGTAAATAACATAGTCTTAATAGAAAGCCTAGCACAAGCCAGTGCTGCCTCACATCCTGCGTGGCCTGCTCCAACAACTATAACATCATAACTATCGTATATATATGACATATAAATAACCGCGCCTTTCCTCATAACCTGTACACTTTGGGCATAAATCCTGAAGAATAACAGCTTTTGCTATTCTTAAAATAGCTCCCATTATTTCTTCGAAACTATTTACCCATACAAAATTCCTTAAAAATCATGTTGACCAAATCTTCTTCTACATTCTCCCCTAAAATTCTACCTAAAGCCTCATATGCATTCATTAAATCTATGGTATAAAAATCCTCAGGCATTCCGTCTATAACACTTTGTTTAACAAGCTTGAGACTCTGTAGGGCTTTTTCTAATTCTTCCTTATGTCTTTCACTGGTAATATATATATCCTCATTAAGTGTTATCTCACCATTAAAAAACATATCCTTAATTTGTTGCTCTATCATATCCAATCCTGAATTATCCTTAACAGAAATTTGAATAATAGGCTTATTGGATTTAGCCTTTATTTCATCCAATGATATTTTTTTGGTTAAATCAGATTTATTTAATAATATAATAGTTTTCTTGTCTTCGATCATAGTAAATATTTCTTCGTCGTTCTCATCAAGATCCGTAGAAGAATCTATAACAAATATGATTAAATCAGCATCTGTAACAATTTTAAGTGCTTTATCAACCCCTATTTTCTCAATGATATCATGGGTCTTGCGTATTCCTGCTGTGTCAATAACATTAAGTGTAATGCCATTAAGATTAATGGTCTCTTCTAATGTATCCCTTGTTGTACCTGCAATATCTGTTACTATAGCTCTTTCTTCACCAACTAACCAATTTAATAAGCTTGATTTACCTGCATTTGGTTTTCCTACAATAACAGTCTTAATTCCCTCTTTGATGATCTTACCATTTCTAGATTCTTTTATTAACTTGGATATAATTTCTTCTTCACTATTAATATTATTAATAACTGTTTGATCAAATCCATCTAAACTCATGTGTTCAGGGTCATCTAGTGCTGCTTCTATATATGCAATATCATAAAGTATATTATCACGAAGCTTTTTAATAATTGCTTTTTCACCACCACGAAGCATATTAAGGGAATTTTTCAATGCCAATTCATTCTTAGCCTGAATAAGATCACTTATGGCTTCAGCCTGAGAAAGATCGATTCTTCCATTAAGAAATGCTCTTTTTGTGAATTCACCTGGTTCAGCAATTCTTGCACCATTCTTTATAACCAACTCTAAAACTTTTCTTGTGACAACAATTCCTCCATGACAGTTAATCTCAACCACATTTTCTCTAGTATAGGTTCTAGGGGCTTTCATAACTGCAACCATAACTTCATCAACAATCTCATCACCATCTACAATATATCCATAATGAATCGTATGGCTGTCTTCCTTTGAAAGTACTTTATTACCTTTTTTAGAACGATACAACTTATCAATCAATGAAAGGGAATCATCCCCACTTATTCTAATTATACTAATTCCTGCATTACTCATTCCTGTTGCAATAGCAGCTATGGTATCACTTGTCATAACCTTTCCTTCCTTTATTCAGAAAAGGGTGTCTAAAAGTATGCTCTACTTTTAAGACACCCTTACCATAAACATACAAATGCTTATTTAAGCCTTTTTTTCTTTTGCAGCTTTTTCTTTTTCTTTACTTTCTTTATATTCTTTATAATCTTTACGGTAATCTCTACTATAATTCTTATTGTTTTTGCTATAATTATTCTTACCGTTATATCTGTTATCTCTATTAGATTTTTTATTACTGATAACTACTTTACGGTAAGGTTCATCTCCCTCTGAATATGTCTCAACAAACTTATCATTCTGTAGNGCCGAATGTATAATTCTTCTTTCATAAGGATTCATAGGCTCTAGGGAAACGGGTTTTCTTGTTTTCTTAACCTTAAAAGCAATGTTTTTAGCTAGATTCTCAAGNGTTTCCTTCCTTCTTGCTCTATAATTTTCTGTGTCTAGCTTAACTTTTATATATTTTTCAGAGTTTTTATTAATAATCAAACTAACTAAATATTGTAAAGCATCTAGGGTTTGTCCTCTTTTACCAATTAAAACACCCATATCTTCACCGTTTAAGTTAATGTCTAGTGTTTCATTATCCTCATCATAGAGAACTTCTACTTCAGCCACTATACCCATAGTAGTAAATATATCANATAAAAACTTCTTTGCTTTATTCTCTAGGGTTAGCTTTATTCTAACACGGATCTTAGCAGGCTTTCCAAACATACCTAAAAATCCGCTAGTTTCCTTCTCAATAACCTCGTACTCTAAGTTCTCAGCTGTTGTTTCCAGCTCAAGCATAGCATTAGTCAATGCTTCATCTACAGTTTTTGCAACAAACTCTTTCCATTCCATTCTATTTATCCCCCTTTTCACTACCTCTGTTCTTTAGAAGATTAGCTATTTCGGAAATACTACTTGGATTATTTGTTTCAGAATCACTCTCATTATCAGCATTATGATCAACAACTTCATTATCAACAGCAGGAGCATCAATTGATTTAGTTTGCTTTTTAGCAAGCTCTTGTAAGGACATAGTAGATGGATTACCATTATGTTTCTTAATCTTCTTACTATTCTTTTCAAGATTCTTCTGAATTAGATCGTCTACATCCACCTTATCTAAATACTTGTTGGTAAAAAACTGTTGAATTATAGTAAACACACTTGTCGCAATCCAATATATACCTACACCAATTGGCAATGTTATACAGAAAACACCTGACATAATAGGCATCACAGTAGTCATTGAATTCATTGCTGATGCAGAAGGATTATCCTTGTTAGCATCAGTATTCTTCATATTCATCTGCTTACCTTGAACAAATTGCAAAGCCATAGCAAGTATTGGAATAATCACAGCAGGAGGCTTCCATCCTGGAGCATTAGTAATATTTAGACCTAGGAAGCTATTTACTTTTAATATTGAAGGCACATTTGCCTCTAATACAGGGGAAATCTGTGGAATTTTATCTGCCAGCTGATGCCACTCATCACTACCAAACTTAGCTAATACATCAATAATTGTATTGTTATTAGTTAATTCTTCTGCTGTTACTCTTACCCCTTTAGCCATTTCTAATATAATACTCTCAAAGCCAGTAACACCTGAAAGTTCAACTGCAATTGCTTCATATAATACCTTAACCTCATTAACATATGCAGGTATATTATTAATTACCCTGTATAATGCAAACATAATAGGAAGGGTTATTAACAATGGTAAGCAGCCTGCAGTTGGGCTAGCTCCATATTTTTCATAAACAGCCTGAGTTTCAGCCTGTTGTTTACGCATAGAAGCTTCGTCCTTCTTGCCTTTATATTTAGCTTGAATCGCTTGTAATTCTGGATTCATCTTGGATGACAATTTAGTAAATTTCTGTTGCTTCAGTGTTAACGGAATCATCAATGATTTCGTTATAAAAGTAAAAACAATAATAGATAATGCTATATTCTGTATACCGAATAAGTGGAAAAATTCATATATACCATTCATTATCAAACCAAGCAAGTTGGCTATAGGACCTAACATCCCACCGCTTTTCGTCAAAATTGTAAACACCACGTATTTTTCCTCCTTAGAGCCGTCTAATATTATGGAACCGGATCATATCCCCCTTTATGAAATGGATGACATCTTAAAATTCTTCTAACGGCTAAATAGGTTCCTTTCAATGCACCGTGTTTTTCAAGAGCCTCAATGGCATATAAAGAGCAGGTAGGTGTATAGATACAACTAGAAGTTCTCTTCAAAGGTGAAATGAACTTCCTGTAGATTTTCACTATTCCAATTAATACTATTTTCATTTAATACTATACCTCTACCATTAACTCTTAATTTGCTCCGGTACATCATTCTTCTTATCGATTTTATGAAGACATATTAAATGCATCAATGCACTCTTGATTTCGTGATAAGATTTATCTTTTGCTCCTACCCTGGCGACAACGACAATATCCAGACCCTGTAAAATTTTTTCTTCTGATAAACGATAACTTTCTCGAATAAGTCTAGTTATCCTGTGTCTAACGACACTATTTCCGATTTTTTTACTAACCGATATTCCCAGTCTATTAGTATTCAAATTATTGTCCATTGCATACATTACAAGATACTTATTTGCAAAGGATCTCCCCGTACGGTAAACTCTTTTAAAATCACTATTGTTTTTTAATGATTGCATTAATAATAACCATGCCTTTCATCTGTGTGAATTCTGTTCACACTAACCTGCAAAATTTATGCCATAGGAACAAATTTTACAAGATAGAAGAAAAGGTCACAAAATTGCGACCTAAGCAGATAAAACTTTTCTTCCTTTTGCTCTTCTTGCAGCCAAAACTTTTCTACCATTAGCTGTACTCATTCTTTTTCTAAATCCATGTACCCTAGATCTTGATCTTTTCTTAGGTTGGAATGTCATCTTCATAACTATACACCTCCTTTAATCAGCACTATCTTATTCATTAGCGGATTTTTCCTATTATATATCACCTTGGAATATCATGTCTATTATATTCGCATTCCTTATTTACGTCAAGTTAATATTTTATTCCATATTACATATACTATTCCTCATTTATACTTTAAATTTAATGATTTATAAAAAACTCTATATCTTATTATATCCATGTGTTAATCTATTCTATAAATGTACTTGTTCACAATATCCTGTGGAAAAAAGTTTCTTCTATATTAAATGGTGTAAAATATAGTTTGTGGATAATAATGATTCTTATGTGGATATTTTGTTTGATTCTTTCTTCGGATTATGTTCTTTTAGTGGATTTATAAACATTTTTCATCTTGTTCATAGTGTTTATTATAGAATCCACCATTCCACATTGGAAATTTAGGGATGTTGATATATAATGAATGAGATATTATCATTGAAAATTTACTGGATTTGTTATAATATATATCTATGTGAGTAATTGTGGAGGCAAGAATGAAAAGTTTAGTAGAAACAAGATGGAATGATATATTAGAATACTTAGTTAGGGAGTATGGCATCACTGAGGTGTCATATAATACATGGTTACGTCCCCTTAAGGTTTATGAGGTTAATGATCATGTTATTACAGTTTTAATTAATGATGAACGGATTGGGCCTCCAAGTCTTAATGTTATAAAAAATAAATATGAAATATTATTAAAAGTATCTATTGAAGAAATAATGAATGAAGCCTATGAGGTTAATTTTGTTCTTCAAAGTCAGTTAAATACATTAGACAAAAAAGATGTGCCTTTTGTGAGCAAAAAACCAAGTAATACTCCTACTTTTCTTAATCCTCGCTACACCTTTGATTCCTTTGTTGTTGGAGGTAATAATGAATTTGCAAGAGCTGCTTCCTTAGCAGTTGCTGAAAATCCAGGGGAAATATATAATCCATTATTTATATATGGTGGGGTTGGTTTGGGCAAAACACATTTGATGCATTCTATAGCCCATTTTGTTCTTAATCAGAATCCAGATGCTAATGTATTATATGTTACCAGTGAGAAATTCACCAATGAACTAATCGAGGCAATTCAGAGAAAAACTACAATCGCATTTCGTGAAAAATATCGGAGCATTGATATATTATTAATAGATGATATTCAATTTATAATAGGAAAGGAAAGTACTCAGGAAGAGTTTTTCCATACCTTTAACACCTTACATGAATCCAAAAAACAAATAATTATATCAAGTGATCGCCCTCCTAAAGAAATGACTACTTTAGAGGACAGGCTTCGTTCTCGTTTTGAGCATGGTCTTATGGCAGATATTCAACCACCTGACTATGAAACTAGAATGGCAATCTTAAAGAAAAAAGAAGAACTTGATGGCTATACAATTGACGAAGATGTCCTTCGTTATATAGCTACTAATATAAAATCTAATATAAGAGAGCTTGAAGGTGCTCTAACTAAGATAGTAGCATTTTCTAGACTTAAAAAAAGGGAACTTAATGTTTTGTTAGCTGAAGAAGCTCTTCAAGATATTATTTCCCCTAATGAAAAAAAAGTTATTACACCTGAATTAATAGTTGACGTTGTTGCTGAACATTACAATATTTCTTCAGCTGATATATATTCAAAAGATAGAAGTAGAAGTATTTCCTTCCCAAGACAGGTTGTTATGTACTTGTGTCGTAAACTGACTGACCTTTCTGTTACTGACATTGGTAAAGTTCTTGGAGGTAGAGATCATTCTACTGTTCTTCATGGATTTGACAAGATTTCTTCTAGTATAGATGAGGATTCTACATTACATAATACTATTGATGTATTAATAAAGAAGATAAATCCTGAGTAGAATAGATGCATATATATATATTAATATCTTTTGTTAAGTTATTGTTTATAAAAAGTGGATAAGCTGTTTATTATGAGTATATAGAATCATAACCAAATTTTGTATGATAATTATATCCTTTATTTCCACATGTATAATTTTGATTATTAACAGCCTTATCAAAGTGGCAAAACCCTACGTTTAAAGAGCTTTATGCCGATTTCAACAAATCCACGACCCTTATTATTACTACTTCTAAGAATCTTTTATATATTTATATATTTACACCGAAGGGAGAATTGTACACATATGAAAATCCAATGTCAAAAATCTGATTTATTAAATAGTGTTAATATTGTTCTTAAGGCAATCCCTGTTAAAACTACTATGCCTATATTAGAATGTTTAGTAATAGAGGCAAAGAATAATAATATTAAACTTATAGCCAATGATATGGAATTAGGTATAGAAACTTTAGTTAAAGGAACTATTATAGAAGATGGTAATGTAGCTATTAATGCTAAAATTTTTTCTGAGATAGTTAGAAGGTTACCTGAGAATGAGGTTAGTATATCAACTGACTCTAACTATATGACAGAGATAATTTGTGAAAAAGCTAAGTTTAATGTTTCAGGTATATCTAGTGAAGAGTTTCCTTACTTACCGAATATTGAAAAAGAAAAACCCTTGGTATTATCCCAATTCGCCTTAAAGGAAGTTATTAGACAAACAGTATTCTCTATATCTGATAATGAGAATAATAAAATTATGACTGGTGAATTATTTGAAATAAAGGATAGTGTCCTTAGGGTTGTATCTCTAGATGGACATAGAATTTCTATTAGAAAGATTGAATTAAAGGATTCCTATGAAGATTGTAAGATTATAATTCCTGGTAAGACCTTGAATGAAATTAGTAAGATACTTTCCGGAGAGGTATCCTCTTTAGTAAATATATATTTTACTGATAAACATGCATTATTTGAATTTGATGATACCCTTGTTTTAACAAGGTTAATTGAGGGTGAATATTATAGAATCGACCAGATGCTATCTAGTGACTATGAGACAAAGATATCAATTAATAAAAAAGAACTTCAAAATTGTATAGAAAGAGCTTCTTTACTAATAAGGGAAGTAGACAAGAAGCCTGTAATCATCAATATTGATAAGAGTAATTTTGAATTAAGAATCAACACAGCTATAGGTTCTATGAATGAAGAAATAGATATAGTTATGGAGGGTAAAGATATTGTTATTGGATTCAATCCTAAGTTCTTACTTGATGCTCTCCGAGTAATTGATGAGGAAACAGTAGATATTTATTTGATAAATGCTAAGGCTCCTTGCTTTATTAGAGATAAGGATCAATCATACATTTATCTAATATTGCCTGTTAATATTAATGTTGCAGATTAAATAATAAAAGTTTTATGACTGGAGGTTTCCATTTGGAAATAATTAAATTAAGAGAAGAGTATATTAAGTTAGGTCAAGCCTTAAAAGCAGCAGGGCTAGTGGATTCTGGTGTTGATGCTAAGTTTGAAATAACTGATGGTAATGTTAAGGTTAACGGTGTCGTAGAATATCAAAGAGGAAAGAAGCTTCATGATGGAGATATTGTTGAGTTTAATGGTAATGTGATTAAAATAACAAGTTAAGTATTGTATTTAAAGGAGAAAGAATTGTTGGTGTATGTATGATTGTAAAATCATTAGAACTTAAAGACTTCCGTAATTACTCAGATCTTAATATGAAATTTTATGATGGTACTAATATTTTGTATGGTGAAAATGCTCAGGGAAAAACCAATATACTAGAGGCTATATATCTTTGTGGAACAACAAAGTCACATAAGGGAAGTAAAGATAGAGAGATAATAAAATTCGATAAGGATGAAGCTCATATTCGAATTAATCTTGAGAAAAATGATATTCCTCATAGAATAGATATTCATTTAAAAAAAAGTAAAGCTAAAGGGGTTGCCATTGATGGAATTCCAATAAAAAAGCAAGGTGAATTGTTTGGATTGCTTAACCTTGTGTTTTTTTCGCCAGAAGATCTTTATATTATTAAAAATGGCCCTTCTGAAAGAAGAAGATTTCTTGACTTGGAGTTATGTCAATTAGATAAAATATACTTGCATTATTTAACCAATTATAACAAGACTCTTTTGCAGAGGAATAATTTACTAAAACAAATTAGTTTTAATAGTAAATTATTGGATACACTAAATATATGGGATTCTAAGTTGGTTGAATATGGTAAGCGAGTTATTAACACGCGAAAAAGTTTTATACTTAGACTAAATGAATTGGTTTATGAAGTACATAAAAGTTTAACTGGTGGAAGAGAAGAACTATTTATCAAGTATGAACCAAATGTTGAAGATCATAATTTTGATGATAAATTAAAAAGAGCCCATGAACGAGACTTGAATCTTAAGATGACAACAGTTGGTCCCCATAGAGATGATATGTGTTTTTTACTAAAGGATATTGATATTAGAAAGTATGGGTCCCAAGGACAACAAAGGACAGCTGCACTTTCTCTTAAGTTAGCAGAGATTGATTTAGTAAAGTCAATAATAAACGATAATCCCATACTATTGTTGGATGATGTTTTATCAGAATTAGATAGAAATAGGCAAACCCATTTACTTAATGGAATAGGGGATATTCAAACAATAATAACCTGTACTGGATTAGAGGAATTTGTTAATAGAAGAAGTGAGAATAACAAAATTTTCAAAGTTGTAAATGGTTCAATAATAGAGGAAAATTAAACTTTATGATTAGAGTTTATTTGATATACACATGGAGGAGGATTCCTCCAAAAAGAACTGGAGGAATATAATGAGTAACGAATATGGTGCTGATCAAATCCAGATATTAGAAGGATTAGAAGCAGTAAGAAAAAGACCTGGTATGTATATTGGAAGTACTTCTTCTAAGGGGTTACACCATCTGGTATACGAGATTGTAGATAATGCCATTGATGAGGCATTGGCTGGTTATTGTGATACCATCGTGGTGGAGATAAATAAAGATAATTCTATAACTGTAATGGATAATGGTCGTGGCATACCGGTTGGAATAAATCATAAATCAGGAAAGCCTGCAGTAGAAGTAGTATTTACAGTGCTTCATGCTGGAGGTAAATTTGGTGGTGGCGGATATAAGGTATCAGGAGGCCTACATGGTGTAGGTGCTTCTGTTGTTAATGCCCTTTCAGAATGGCTAGAGGTAGAAGTATGTACTGATGGAAGAAAGTATAATCAGAGATATGAAAGAGGTAAAGTGGTAACCGAGCTTCAAGAAACCGGAGATACAGATATTAATGGTACCAAGGTTAGTTTTTTACCAGACAAGGAAATATTTGAAGAAACAATTTATGATTTTAATATATTAAAACAAAGGCTTAGAGAAATGGCCTTTCTTACCAAGAACTTAAAAATAATACTAAGAGATAATCGAGAAGAAGAGATTAATGAAAAAATATTTCACTATGAAGGTGGAATTAAGGAATATGTAGAATATCTAAATCATAATAAAGATCCTCTTTATCGTGACATTATTTATTGTGAGGGAGATAAGGATGGTGTTTATGTTGAGGTAGCTATGCAGCATAATAATAGTTTTGTTGAGGGCTGCTATAGCTTTGTTAATAATATAACCACACCTGAAGGGGGTACCCATCTATCAGGTTTTAAGAATGCTTTGACAAAGACCTTTAATGATTACGCTAGAAAGCAAAAGCTTTTAAAAGAAAATGATACAAACTTATCTGGTGAAGATATAAGAGAAGGATTAACAGCTATTATAAGTATAAAGCTTACAGATCCTCAATTTGAAGGTCAAACCAAGCAAAAGCTTGGAAACAGCGAAGCTCGCGGTGCAGTTGATAATGTGGTAAGCGAACAGTTAACCTATTTTCTAGAGCAAAATCCTACCATTGCTAAGATGATTTGTGAAAAATCTATTATGGCACAAAGGGCAAGGGATGCTGCTCGAAAAGCTAGGGATTTAACAAGAAGAAAGACAGCTTTAGAGAATACAAGCTTACCTGGTAAGCTTGCAGATTGCTCTGACAAGAATCCAGAAAATTGCGAAATATATATTGTGGAGGGTGATTCTGCGGGAGGTTCTGCTAAAACTGCCCGTTCTAGAGCAACCCAGGCTATACTTCCTCTTAGAGGTAAGATATTAAATGTTGAAAAAGCTAGATTAGATAGAATATTAGGCAATGCGGAAATAAGAGCTATGATTACAGCATTTGGAGCAGGCATTTCAGAAGATTTTGATGTTTCAAAATTAAGATATCATAAGATTATAATTATGACAGACGCAGATGTTGATGGAGCTCATATAAGTACCTTACTATTAACCTTCTTTTACAGATTTATGCCTGAGCTTATCAAGCAAGGATATGTATATCTAGCTCAACCTCCTCTTTATAAGGTGGAGAAAAACAAAGTTATTAGATATGCATACAGTGATGAAGAGCTAGAAGAAATTCTATCAGAAATAGGAAGAGATCAAAACAATAGGATTCAGAGATATAAAGGTCTTGGAGAGATGAATCCAGAACAGCTATGGGAAACAACCATGAATCCAGATACTAGAGTACTACTTCGTGTTACAATGGATGAAGATGAATCTTCTGAAATAGACTTAACCTTCACTACATTAATGGGTGATAATGTTGAGCCGAGACGTGAATTTATTGAGGCAAATGCAAGGTTTGTCAAGAATCTGGATATTTAGATTGAGCCTTATACTTTCATGATTTCCAAGAAGGTAAGAAAATGGAGGAAAAGTAATGGATGAACATATCTTTGANAAGGTGCAAGATNTCGACTTAAAGAAAACCATGGAGACATCTTATATAGATTATGCCATGTCTGTAATTGCAGCCCGTGCATTACCGGATGTAAGGGATGGTCTAAAACCTGTTCAACGAAGAATTTTATATGCAATGATTGAGCTTAACAACGGTCCGGACAAACCCCATCGTAAGTGTGCCCGTATCGTTGGTGATACTATGGGTAAGTACCATCCTCATGGAGATAGCTCAATTTATGATGCTTTGGTTAAATTAGCTCAGGATTTCTCAACAAGATATCCCTTAGTAGATGGCCATGGGAATTTTGGATCTGTTGATGGAGATGGTGCTGCAGCCATGCGTTACACAGAGGCTAGATTAAGCAAAATCTCTATGGAAATGTTGTCTGATATTAATAAAGACACTGTAGATTTTAATCCGAACTTTGATGAGAGTGAAAGAGAACCAGATGTTTTACCAGCAAGATACCCAAATCTTTTAGTTAACGGAACATCAGGTATAGCTGTTGGTATGGCAACTAATATTCCACCTCACAATTTAACTGAGATTATTAATGGTGTTCTAAAGATAATAGATAATAAGATAGAGGAAAATAGAGAAACTGAAATTGATGAACTTTTAGAGATAATAAAGGGACCTGACTTTCCAACTGGTGCAGAGATATTAGGTACAGCAGGAATAGAAGAAGCATATAGAACTGGACGAGGCAAGATTAGAATCCGTGCAGTAACAGATATTGAACCAATGGGTAATGGAAAGCACAGAATTGTAGTAACAGAGCTTCCTTACATGGTTAATAAGGCAAGATTAATTGAGAAAATAGCAGATTTGGTAAGGGATAAAAAGATTGATGGCATTACTGATCTACGAGATGAATCTGATAGAACAGGTATGAGAATTGCCATTGAGCTTAGAAGAGATGTTAATGCCAATGTTATATTAAATCAATTATATAAGCATACTCAGCTTCAGGATACTTTTGGAGTTATTATGCTAGCCTTAGTTAATAAGGAGCCTAAGGTTCTTAACCTATTACAGATGCTTGATTATTATATTGAGCATCAAAAAGAGGTTATTACAAGACGTACCAAGTATGATTTGAACAAGGCGGAAGAACGTGCTCACATCTTACAGGGATTGATTATTGCCTTAGATAATATTGATGAAGTTATTAAGATTATTCGTTCATCAAAAACAGGAAATATTGCTAAGGAACGTTTAATTGAAAGATTTACCCTTAGTGATTCTCAGGCTCAAGCAATAATTGATATGAGACTTCGTGCTCTTACAGGGTTAGAAAGAGAACGATTAGAGACGGAATATGCTGAACTTCAAGCAAAAATTGCCGAGTATAAAGCAATTCTTGCTGATGAGAATAAATTACTTGGTGTAATTAAAGAGGAAATTACGATTATCAGAAACAAATATGGAGATGATAGAAGAACCTCCATAGGATATGATGAGTTTGATATTTCTATGGAAGACTTAATACCTGATGATGATACAATTATCGCTATGACACAACTGGGTTATATTAAGAGAATGACCATTGATAATTTTAGGAGCCAGCATCGTGGAGGTAAGGGTATTAAGGGAATGCAGACCATAGAGGATGATTTTATTGAAGAGCTACTTATGACAACGAATCATCATTATATACTTTTCTTTACTAATAAAGGAAGAGTATATAAGCTAAAAGCATATCAAATACCTGAATCTGGACGAACTTCAAGAGGAACAGCTATTATTAACCTTCTTCAATTACAAGCAGAAGAAAAAATTACTGCAATAATACCATTAAGAGGTATTAGCGAAGATCGCTACTTATTTATGGCAACTAAAAAAGGTATTGTTAAGAAAACCTCTATGAAGGAATATGAGAATATTCGTAAGACAGGTCTTATAGCAATTGGTCTTAGAGACGATGATGAATTGATTGAAGTTAAATCAACTAATCAAAAGAAAGACATAATACTAGTTACAAAACAAGGTATGTGTATCCGTTTTAAAGAAACAGATGTAAGAGCAACCGGTAGATCATCTATGGGTGTTATAGGTATGACACTAAGAGATGATGATGAAGTAGTTGGAATGCAGCTTCATACTCAAGGTGAGTATCTATTATTTGTCTCTGAAAATGGAATGGGTAAACTTACTAGAATAGATGATTTTAATACCCAATACCGTAGTGGTAGAGGTGTTATATGCTATAAAATCACAGAAAAGACCGGAGATTTAGTTGGTGCAAAGGCTGTTGATGTAGATAATGAAGTTATTATTATAACAACAGAAGGGATACTTATTAGATTAATGGTTAATGATATATCTATACTAGGACGTAATACCTCAGGGGTTAAGTTGATTAATATGGATAAGGAATCTGACATTGTTGTAGCAAGCTTTGCTAAGGTTAGAGAAAGTGAAACAGCGTCAGAAGAAGAGATTATCAAAAACCTTGAAGAGGAATTAGATGATGTGGACCCAGATGATATTGATAACAAATAATAAGCAGTATCAATAAATTTGTAAGGTTAGCCAGCTTTCTATACATTCAATTACTAGAGTGTATAAAGAAGGCTGGCATAATAAAAGTTTTATTAAGGGAGAGAGTAATTACAAATGTTATAAATTTATTTAGTAAAAGGTATAAAAGAGTTGACAAAAATGAAGGCATTTGTTATACTAAATCTCGTCTCTGCAAGAAACTGAGACAAATAAATATTGGCTAGGATTAGCTTTTACTAATCATAGCATTAAAATTTCGTATCTGGAGAAATACTCAAGAGGCCGAAGAGGCGCCCCTGCTAAGGGTGTAGGTCGGGCAACCGGCGCGAGGGTTCAAATCCCTCTTTCTCCGTTATATTTTTGTCGAAAGAAGTCAATAGTATTTGCTATTGGCTTCTTTTTTTGTTGATGACAATTTAATATATATAAATTATAATAGGTAATATATGGTATAGGAATGGGGGGGGGCAATATTGTGAAGAAGAAGGTAATTGTTGTAGGTGCTGGAATCTCTGGACTTACGGCAGGTATTTATGCGCAATTAAGTGGATTTGATGCTGTGATATTTGAAAGTCATACAATTCCAGGTGGGGCATCAACAAGCTGGAAAAGAAAAGGATATACTTTTGAAGGTGGAATGCATTGGCTGACAGGTTCATCTGTTAAGACACCTCTTAATAAGCTATGGCGTGAAGTAGGAGCTTTAGATGATAGTGTAAGTATTTATAACCGTGATCCTTTTTTTTCATATGAGTATAAGGGACAGACAGCATATGTTTATCGTGATATTGACAAATTGAAGAATCATTTTCTTAGCATATCCCCAGAGGACAAAACAGAAATTATTAGATTATGCAAGGACATAAAGAAATTTACCAAGATAAGTATGCCTGTTATGGATATTAAGGGTGTTAAGGTAGAGGAAAAGGCAAGAATGCCATTGTCATCTATTATATCTATGTTACCTGCATTAAGGCGAATGTCATTTTACAAGGGGCAAAGGGCAGATGAATATNCAGATAGATTTAAAAGCCCAGTTCTGAAGAATCTAATAAAAAATATTATTGGAGATGAAAGTAATGCTACTGGAATAGTTTTTACGATTGCTACACTGGCATCTGGGGATGGAGGTTATCCAGAAGGAGGGTCACTTGCCATGGCAGCTAGAATGGCCAAACGATTTGAAGCATTAGGTGGCAAGATAGAGTATGGTAAAGCTGTGAGTAAAGTAGCTGTTAAAGATAATAAAGCATATGGTGTAATAGTAAATGGGGAGATAATACCCTCAGATAGTGTAATAGTGACTCAAGATACCTTAGTGGCCATAGATAAACTATTTGATAATCCAATTGAAGAACCATGGGCAAATAGAATGCGTGAAAGAATAAAGCCTATGCTTAGCACCTTTATTAGTTTAGGAGTGGAGGCAGATTTATCTGATATGCCAGAAATGTTAACTTTCTCAGTAGATGAGCCACTTCTATGTGCAGGTATAGCAAATTACAATATAGGATTCTACAATTATGCTGATTATAAAGGATATGCGCCAGAAGGATGTACATCCATAACCTCTGCTATAATGGGAGATACCTATGATTTTTGGAAGTCCTGCAAGGAAAATGGTACATACAAAGAAGAAAAACAAAAGCTTGCAGAAACATTTATCAGTATACTTTCTAAAAAATATCCACAGATAGCCGGTAAAGTGGTTGTTTGGGATGTGGCTACACCATTAACCTATGAAAGATATTTACATTCTTATAAAGGGTCTTGGATGTCTATTATGGATGATAGCAGTAGTATGCAGGCTTATCCATCAAAACCAGAGAGTATACAAAATGTTTATTTTGCAGGTCAACGTCTGGTTAATCCAGGAGGATTACCTGTTGCCTTAGATACGGGGCGAAGGGCAGTACAATACTTATGTAGAGACACAGATATGGTATTCATGGGAAATAAAGAGATATAGTATAGATACTTTTTAGCCATTGAAGTTCATATTCAATGGCTTATTTATATGTTATAATCGGACTGATACTTAAAATTTATTAAGAGGTGATGAAAAAATGAGGAAAGAATTAAGAGTTATTGTATTAATGATTACGGTAATTCTGCTATTATCAGCCTGTGGGAAGGATAAGATCGAAGAAAGCAGTCAGCCTGTGATTGAGGGAGAAGTACAAGTAACTACAGATGAGGACAAAGGTATTGGCAATGTTATGGTAGAAGAAAAACATGATACAGAGGATAAAGATTCAACACAAAATAATGACATTGATCTAGAGAATCTTGATATCAATGAAGTGGAAAGGGTTGAAGAGCCAGTCTTAGTACAGAAAGAGATAGAAGACATAGCTTCAATTGAGCTTGTTAAAAGATTGAAGATCGGATGGAATCTTGGGAATACTCTGGATGCAACTGGAGGAAGTGGACTTGGAACAGAAACCTCCTGGGGGAATCCGATTACTACTAAAGAAATGATAGATCTTGTTAAGGAAAGAGGCTTTAATGTATTAAGAGTTCCAACAACATGGGAGAAGCATCTAGGTAGTGGGCCTGATTATANTGTTGATGAGGCATGGTTAGATCGTGTTCAGGAGGTTGTAAATTATGGAATTAAGAATGATATGTATGTCATTCTTAATATGCATCATGAAGAATGGCATTTCCCATCCTATGATAATGAAGAAAAGGCGAAGGATATTTTAACAAGGGTTTGGAAACAAATAGCCGACCGTTTTGAAAACTACGATGAGTGTTTGATATTTGAAGGAATGAACGAACCAAGAATGAAGGGTACGGAAGTTGAATGGAATGGTGGTAATGATGAGGGTTGGGATGTAGTTAATAAATTGAATGCTGCCTTTGTTGAAACGATAAGAGAAGCAGGAGGCAATAATCCAAAAAGACATTTGATGATACCAACATATGCGGCTTCTTCAGACCCAAGGTCCTGGCAAAAGTTTGAGATTCCTGAGGATGATAAAGTTATAGTATCTTTACATGCCTATACACCTTATAATTTTGCATTAAATGAACAAGGTACAGATGTATGGAGCTTAAGTAATTCTAATGATACTGGCGAGGTGGATCGTCTTATGAGTAATATAGATAGAATGTTTATTAGTAAAGGTATACCAGTTATACTAGGAGAGTTTGGAGCTCGAGATAAGAATAATATAGAAAGTAGAGCTTCATGGGCAGAATATTATATAAAGAAAGCCAGTGAAATTGGGGTGCCATGTGTATGGTGGGACAATGGAGCATTTTTTGGAAATGGTGAGCTATTTGGAGTATTAGATAGAAGAAAGTTGACTTGGGCTCATGAAGACATAGTTGTTGCTCTGATGAGAGGTTTAGAATAAATTATATACATAATAGTTATAGTTATATGTAAAGAGGGAGTATTATGAGTGAATTAGATATTATTAAGAATACAAAAAGACCAAACACAACCCAAAGCCTTGTGGGTGATTTAAAAAGAATAGGTATTAAAGAAGGGGATATTGTACTAGTACATTCATCCTTATCATCAATTGGTTGGGTATGTGGAGAGGAAGTAGGGGTAATTGATGCATTACTAGAAGCAGTTGGTAAAAATGGTACTATCTGCATGCCAGCCCATTCATCCGGTAATTCAGATCCTGCCCTGTGGTGTAATCCACCAGTACCAAAGGACTGGATAGAGGTTATATATGAGAATATGCCAGCCTTTAATCGAGAAAAAACTCCCACTAGAGGAATGGGACGTGTACCTGAGTGCTTTCGGAAGTATCCAGGGTCATTTCGTTCTGATCACCCCCAAACATCCTTTGCGGCTAAGGGGAAGTTTGCCAAGGAAATCACTAAAGAGCATGTTTTAACTCCACAGTTTGGTAAAGAGACGCCTCTTGGTAGGATGTATGAATTGGATGCTAAAGTTCTACTATTAGGAGTAGAATATGATTCATGTACATGCTTTCACATGGCAGAAGCTCTAATTGAATCTTTAGACAAAGTGAAAATGGGTGCTGCTATGATGGAAGATGGAAAAAGAGTATGGAAATGGTTTGAAGATATAGATTATGATAATGAAGATTTTAACAAACTAGGAGCTGACTTTGAAAGGCATTGCAAAATAAATAATGGACTTATTGGAAATGCAGCTTCTAAACTCTTTGATATAAGAAGTGGTATCGATTATGCCGTGACATGGTTAAAAACTAATCGTAATAAATAGATTGATTAATTAAAATGTCAAATATCTAGCACTTTGTTATTAAAAGGCTTGGTATTTGACATTTTAATAGTAAGAATAAAACAGGTGATACTTGGACATTCTTATATGTGAGAAAAGGAATATATCTACAATATAAAGGTATTGTTTTCCTTTTTCGAAAAATAAGAAAAATTAACACAAAAAGTTGTTGACAAAGAAATATCTATGTGTTAAGATAATTCTTGCTGACGCACCAAAGGGATAAGACGTCGGAGATAAATGAACCTTGATAATTGAACAGTGAAACAACCCTGAAATTCTAAAAAATTGAAGTAGCACATGATACTTCAAAATAGATTTTCAAATTATGAACAACCTAAAAACAGTAAATGATAACAAATTGCTATTTTAGTAAATTAGCTAGAGTTAATCTTTTGCTAGATCAAAAACTTAAACATGAGAGTTTGATCCTGGCTCAGGATGAACGCTGGCGGCGTGCTT
>JGI24710J26742_10000906_pt1 | contig 27778 bp, 31 predicted proteins | sample BioPla2DNA2_FD_26742 | JGI IMG/M metagenome (IMG submission 26742)
AAATCTTTAACTTNATCTTTAACTTTGCAAAGTTAAAGATTTAAGTTCTTTGAAAAATAAAATATTAACAAATTAAAAAAACTGTCCTAATAAAAGGGGACACTTAAGATATAAAGGCATAGATCTTCTTGTCTCTGTAAATATGGTAGAGGCTTATGGAGAAATTCATAAAAAAGGAGTAGGTGTAGATGAAAGGCTTATCTATACCGCCCATGGTGATTTTCGAAATGCAGGGAGAATCTTTCTCTATTTTGGAGAAAAAGAGAGCTTAGCTTTTGCAGCCCCAATCTATCAGCAATCTTTGGAAAAGGCTAACGCAAATTACCGAATTCATATAGAGCCGGGTATGTTTCATTGCTATGGTGCTATGCGAATAAACAAAGCTTGCAGAAGGACTTATGATGAATATGTGACGCTTATAAATGAAAGTTAGGAGAACTAAAAAAACTGGTAGCTGTTGATGATATATTTTATATTTTAGCCTTTCAATAAATCAGTTTTTTATTTAATCTTTCAACCATGATAGAATTAAATTATTCCGGAGTTATTGTGGGTATATGCTCATTTCTAATTATTGGACTGTTTCACCCGCTTGTAGTAAAAGCAGAGTATTGGTTTGGTGTCAAATTTTGGTGGGTGTTTCTTGCAATGGGACTGGCTGGTTTAATTGGTTCTTTGCTTGTGGCTCATGAGGTATGGTCGATACTGTTGGGCGTATTTGCCTTTTCTTCATTTTGGGGCATCCGTGAGATGTTTGAGCAACGTGAACGAGTTCGAAAGGGTTGGTTCTCCAAACGGAAGACGGAACAGGCGACATCCCGTCATGTTGGCATTGCTATTCAAGATACTTATGGTGAAAGATTTCAGTATTGCTGGGGATGCGGTCCCAAAAACAGGGAAGGGTTGCATTTAAAGAGTTATCCCATCGAAGATGGTGAAAAATGTATTTGCCGGTTTACGCCGCCGGAAAAATACACGGGAGGCGTTCCGGATAATCTCTTTGGCGGGATGATGGCGGTTATTTTTGATTGTCACGGCACTGCTTCCGCCGCCTGGTTTGCGCATCATAACAAGGGACTTGAACTCAAGGAAGATACGGTAATCGGTCGTTTTGTTACTGCACGATTGGAAGTCGATTTTAAAAAGTCGCTCCCAATGAATGAAGAGATTACAGTGATATCTGTAGCTGAAGAAGTCGGAGAAAGGAAAGTGATTGTGAACATGGAAATGGAAGCAGGCGGAGTTATTCGAGGCAAAGCAAGGATGGTTGCTGTAGGAGTAAAGGACACGATGTAGAAGAGGGCTTGATTTTGATTTCGGATTTCGGAAGTTTGGCATTGAGCTTTTTATTTAATATAACCCATTGATATATAATTATATATATATTATTTGGAAATAAGAATAAAAGGGGGGCAGACAGGACTTGCCTTTTCAGTTATTTTATCACCCCACTCTGGAATATTATACCTTTCAGAGAATTTTATTTCGGATTTCGGATTTCGGATTTCGGATTTCGGAATTTGTCGCGTCTCGGATAATCTAAATTTAAAAAATTTTCACAAAAGGCAGAATATTTGCGAGTGGGGAAATAGAATAACAAAAAGGGCATAGCTATTCTGCCCCCCATTTTTTTTAAATTAGAAATAAGAATTAAGAAATTAGAATTAAAGGGAAATTCATTCCGACTTTCGACTTTTTTAGCCCGTAATTAGTAATTGTTTTGTACATTTGCTTGTTGAAAGTGTTGATTCTATAAATTTTGTTTGACGCTTAGAAATTAGGGCAAAACAATATAATATTAAAAACTTTTAATGAAACTCACAATCCATAGAGGAACAGATCAAATCGGAGGTTGTATAACCGAAATTGAAAGTGGTGGTTATAAGGTTTTTGTCGACTTTGGTGAGCAACTACCCGGAACAGTGACTAAAGAGTTGAGTCCAATAGAAGGACTGACCTGCGGTGATGTTTTCAAAAGTGCGCTATTTATCACGCACTATCATGGCGATCATATTGGCAAAATTTGTGATACCGTCGCTGATTTGCCCATTTATACGGGGAAAACTGCACTTGAGATTTATCGTTGTCTGAAAACCCGATTGACAAAAATACCGGATCCTGATGAGGCAGAAAAGCACAAAAGGATTGTTGAGCGGACTGAAAGTATCAATACTTTCGAGGCATTACAGAAAATTGAAATCGGGGGAATTACTGTTACTCCACTATTTGTAGACCATTCTGCTTTTGATGCCTACATGTTTATTGTTGAAGCGGAAAATAAACGAATACTACACACGGGAGATTTTCGCGGACACGGATTTAGAAGTAAAGGATTGGTTCCAATGTTAAGAAAATATGCCAAAAACATCGATTATGTCATTTCCGAGGGCACTAATATTTTACGTACAAAGGATCAAATTCAAACTGAACAGGATTTACAAAGAGAGTTTATCTCCCAATTTAGGAACCATAAATATAATTTCGTTTTAACCGCTTCAACGAATATAGATAGGATTTTTGGATTGTACCATGCTTCAAAAGAGGCAAAGCGTTGTTTCGTTTGCGATGACTATCAGACAGAGATTCTTAAAATAGTTTCAAAAAATCATAAGCAATATACTCCTTTCTATGATATAGATTATGAACAAAAAAGATCTCCGGCAGGACGTTTTTTTAAATTGGAACGTAATTTAATCATGGAGAACTTTACTCCCATCGAAAGATTAGAATCCTATTTGAAAAAATATGGTTTTTGTATGCCTATCCGTTCCAATGCGATGTATAAACCACTTTTAGACGAGTACGCCAAATTAGAGGAGACCAAGATATATTATTCCATGTGGAATGGATATTTGGATTCTAATAAGTCTGCTTTTAACCCGTATTTGTACAACTTTTTGAAGCCATATGAAATAAATATTATGCATACAAGCGGTCATGCTGATGTGGAAACTCTGAGAGAACTTTTTGAAACAGTTAAGCCCAAAGGTGGTATTATCCCTATTCACACAGAGGATCCTGAAAAATTTGAGGAGTTATTTGGTGAATTGGCAACAATTATTCGTATTCGTGATGGCGAACAGATTTCGCTTAATGAATGATAGTAATCAATAATAAAAAGGGACAAAAAATGAAAAATCAAGGACTAATCATAACGGCAATAGTTTTTTTTCTGATAGTCAATACAATGTATTTTTGGATAGGGAAGTTTGGACAAGGATTTTTTGCAATGCTTGTACCTTTAGCTTTGCTTATTGTTTACTTTGTGTTATTAGTAGCTCTGTTATACCAAATTTACATTGTTATAAAGGAAAAATTAACCAACAAATCCCGGCTTGTTACTATCGGAGTTTTAATTCTTGTGTTGCTCCTTACTTTTTTAAGACCAAGCGGGATCATAAATTTTGCAAAGTTTGAAAGTAAAACCGTTTTGTTTGCTGAACGGGAGGGCGGCGGAAACTGTGCAACAACATTAAACTTGAAAGAGGATTATACATTTAAAGAAATGACTGTTTGCTTTGGAGTATCAGAAGCCAAAGGGAACTATCGTATTCAAAACGACACCATCTTTTTTGATCAGGTAAGCTATTCAGGAAGAAAGAATAATGGCGAAGAATTTTACAAATTTGCGGTTATAGAACCCTCAAAATTCTCCCCTGAGAGTAATCGTTTTGATTTGGTGCGGTATAAGAGTTTGACCGATACTGTTGGCAATAGGATTTGGATTATTAAAAACGAGTTGGATAAGCTGAAAAGTAAAAATCCGGATCGTTAAAAAAGTTTATTAGAACCCTCAATATGGGCTAATAGAATCCAAAACTTTTATTACCTTTGTGGAGTGAATTGAGTACAATTAATAAAAAGAATCTACACCTTATGAAGAGATATTGGATTCTAATTTTGTTGATATTGCCGATGTTTTATTCGAATGCCGGTGATGAAAGATCAATGGAACAAGGTGCTTCAGAGATTGCCGGCATGCAACCATCGTGCGGAATACCCGAAGATTCAACTGATAAAAGTAAAAAATCAATTCAATATAGTGACTATCAACTCGAAAAATATTTAGATAGCATCGGAAATTTACCTTCAGGACCATTGATGGAGAAAGTTTCTTTGATGGTTGATTCGATTTTTAAGAATCAACAGCAACTGGATATTGTGGTAGAAGCATCGGACTTTGAAAAACTCAAACAGGGCTGCAATGCGGAGCAACTTGACGTTAAAACCGTAAAAGCAATTTTTGGCGATATACATATCGATGAGAGGTTCATAGAAAAGGGCGTTGTTCCATTGACCTTTTTCTCATTTGATGAAAATAAAAATAACTTCAAAGAATTTGCTGTTTGTCCGGGTTATGCCGATGCAACATGGAACTGTGATGTCTATTTCTTTTCAGGAAATAAGATGATAGCAAAGCATCATATCTATCATCGTTTTGGACTTGAATTGGAACATTACAAAGATATTGATGGAAAAACCATTGTTTATTATAAGGAAAGCCTGTTGAATGGAACAGGAGCATGGTGGTATAACTTCTATTTCTACAAGTATTATGACAATAAACTGATTCCCATATTAAATGAGCTTCAAAATGCTAATCTGCAAATTCCATGGAGTGTTCGGCTTTATTGGTTTCAATCAACAGTTCAAAATACTCATCCTTTGACTTTGAAAATGGTTTATAACCAGGCATATACAGATTCATTAGATGCTCCATATTATATTGATGATTCGACATTCGTTCAATATAGATGGGATGAAGAAACAAAGAGACTAATAGGTGATTATGAAAAATCAAAAATCAGTAAGGCTCAAATCATGTCTTACTATCTTGAAGATAATGAGCTGCTTTTTATTAATGCTTATAACGAATTGATAAAAAAGAATTTAAAGGATAGCACCTTTCGCCAATCAACACTGAACTATTTGAATTTTATAAAAAATTATTATGAAAATATAATAAGATGAAAAAAATATCAAAACAATTAACAACACTGTTCTTTGCACTTTTGTGTACGCTATCAACATTTGGCGGAAAAAACCCACAGGCGTATGTCATTTTTGATTCGCAGGGTGAGAAAGTTAGTTTTGAGCAAATGATAGAAACGGTTTCTAAAAAGAATCTAGTTTTATTCGGAGAAATACACAACTGTCCCATTTGTCACTGGTTGGAAGCTGAAACAATGAAACACCTTCATGCCCTACACGGTAAAAAGCTGTTGCTGGGTGCTGAAATGTTTGAGAGTGATAATCAATTGATTCTCAATGAGTTTATGAAAGGGGAAATATCAAAAAGCAGTTTTGAGAGTGAGATGCGTTTATGGAAAAATTATTCCACCGATTATGCTCAACTGGTTGAATATGCAAAAGAACATAAAGTCCCATTTTATGCCACCAATATTCCACGTCGCTATGCGCAGATTGTAGCTCTCAAAGGGTTGGATGGATTAGATGCATTGTCGGATGAGGCAAAAAGATATATCGCACCGCTCCCCATTCCCTATGTTGTGGATAGTGCTACAACAGCGATGTTTGGAACAATGACTGCTCAAATGGGGCATAGCAGTAGAAATCCTGAATTTATGTCTCAAGCACAGTCGATCAAAGATGCTACTATGGCATGGACCATATCGCAGGCTTTTGTAGAGAATCCGGATAGTTATTTCCTGCACTTTCACGGCAGTTTTCATAGTGATCATTATGGTGGAATCATCCCTTTTTTGATGCAGTATAATAGCCGTTTGAGTGCTGCTACTATCAGTTGTTGCCGACAGAAAGATTTATCTCAACTAGAAGAAGAACATATTGGTAAAGCTGATTTTATCATCTGTATCCCGGAAGATATGGTCAACTCGTATTAAAAGTGCAAAAGAGTTCCTTACCCAAATATCACCTTATCCATTAAAATGTCGCGCTCATCTGTAGGAACATATTCCACTAATTGAAAGTCAAAGCAAATTCCCAGTTTATAGACATTTGTATCGGCAAGAAGTCTGTCGTAATATCCTTTTCCTCGTCCCATGCGTCTTCCGCTCAAATCGAAAGCAACACCGGGTACAAGCACTAAATCGATATCTTTTATATTGATGTTTTCTGTGTGATTGGGCTCAAAAAGAGTGGCAAAAACACCCTCTTCCATATTGTCTGTTCCCGTGAATTTTCTGATAAGCAAGTCGTCTCCCGATACCACGGGCAGATAAATCTCTTTATTGCCAGATATTTCGATTACAAAATCATGTGTAGGGACTTCATCGGGCATTGACCAGTAACAAAGCATTTTTTTAGCCTCTTGAAATTCTTTTAATTGACGAACTTGTTTAAAAATAGCTTTAGATTTTTCAATTTTAGTATCAACCGAATATTCTTTCTTCCTGTTTGAAATGAGCTTTCGCAATTCACTTTTTGTTATCATTATATCGACTTTTGGGTTTGTACTACAAAATTACATAAAATTAGGAAGATGTTCAAATAATCGAAAGAAAATCAAAAAAATAAAATATTTTCTCTTAGTAATGAACATATGTTCAAAAGTTTTAGTATCTTTGCAGAAAATTATCAAAGCTCAATTGTATGTCACGTCCAAAACAATGTAGAAGAATTCAATCACCACCATTGATGTCAGGTTTTAAGCCGTTTGGCATTCCCCGTTCATTGACTGGAGAAGTTACTTTGCAATATGATGAGTATGAGGCTATTCGCTTACTAGATTACGAAGGATTATTGCAAGAGGAGGCAGCTGAACGGATGAATGTATCGCGTCCCACTCTTACGCGAATCTATGCTCAAGCACGAAAAACAGTTGCTCAGGCATTTGTGGAGGGAAAATCATTGGTGATTGAGGGCGGAAATGTAGATTTTGGTGGAAAATGGTATCGTTGTCGCCGCTGTAATAAGCTCATGGAAGGAAATAGCATACAACAACACCCTTGCGGAAACCGTAAAAGACATAGAGGCAGAGGCAGAGGTGAGGGATTTACACCCATAATTTAGTGAAACCAATAACAAATTAATTAAAAATTATATAAATATGAAAATAGCAATTGTATCAGAAAAAGAGAGTTTAGACGCACGAATGGATAGTCGTTTCGGGCGTTGTTCCTATTTTGCTATCTACGATACGGATAGTAAAGTTGCAGATTTTTTCCCAAATCCGGCAAAGGAATCTTCCGAGGGCGCCGGTCCGGAAGCTGTAAAATTTATCGCATCGCAAGGTGTAAAGAGAGTAGTGGCACCCGAATTTGGGAAAAAGGCGGAAGCTATGTTGGAAAAGCTTCAAATTGAAATGGTAAACAGAAAAGATAAAACCATTTCGGAAATTATCAAAGAGTTTGAATAGTTCAACTCTAATTTATTAACATTAAAAAAAAGGAGATATATTATGCCAGGATTGAATCAACAAGGTCCTATGGGACAAGGTCCCATGACAGGATGGAAAATGGGTAAATGTACCAATTATGGAGAAAACAGAGGTTCTGTGGAAGAACTGATTGATGAAAATGGAGTAAGAGGTGGAAGAGGCTTTGGAAGGAGAAGATGTCGCGGTTTTGGTCGCGGGTTGGAAGTAAACGAAGGTCGAGGTTTAGGTCGGGGTCGCGGCTTTGGATGGGGAAGAGGTCGTTTGGGACAAGGAATGGGTAGAGGTAGAAAAGGTTTTACAGAATAAATTTAAAAACTTTAACAATGATGACACAAAAAATAGCTATCCCCATGGAGAATGGGAAATTATCTGCCCATTTTGGGCATTGTCAATACTTCGCTGTAATTGCAGTGCAAGACAAAAAAATAGTTGAGATAACACAACATATGCCACCAGAGCATCGACCAGGCGTATATCCAAGATGGGTTGCAGCGCTTGGAGTTACTGATGTTATCGCAGGAGGTATTGGTCAGCGGGCTATTGATCTTTTCAATGAGCAGGGAATCAATGTGTTCGCAGGTGCACCCATAAAAAGTGAAGAGGAGATTGTGAATGAATTTTTAGCCGGGAAACTTTCCTTAAGTGCCAATTATTGTAATCATGACGGGGATCACCATAGCCATTGCTAGTGGCAAGGGAGGAACAGGTAAAACTTTTATCTCTACTAATCTGTTTAACTCATTACAAGATAGCAGGTTGAGTATAGCTTTGGTAGATTGTGATGCAGAAGCACCTAACGACAGGGAGTTTCTGAAAGAGGGAGTATTGCAAAGTAGTCACGCGGTTAATCAGAAAATTCCGGTTATTGATAAGACGAAATGTACATACTGTGGCAAATGTGATGAATACTGCAACTTCAATGCTATCTTTTTTCTTGAAGAGCCACAAACAATAGAGGTATTAGAAGATCTTTGTCATGGGTGCGGGGCTTGTTCGGTTGCGTGTGAATATGGTGCTATATCGGAAAAAGATGACCTTTTGGGGTATGTCAATCGATACCGTTTTTCAACAGGTAAGGAGTTGATTGAAGGAAGAATGGAAGTGGGAGTTCTTGTATCGGTTGGGATTATAAAGGAGTCAATAAAGATGGCTGAGCCATTTGATTTAGTATTACTGGATTCACCACCCGGTACCGGATGTCCCTTTATCCAAACGGTTTACAAATCTGATTATGTAGTACTGGTAACTGAGCCGACTCCTTTTGGATTGAGCGATTTAAAACAATCGGTGGCAATTTTAAAAGAGATGGGAATTCCTTGTGGAGTGATTATCAATCGTGCAGATATGGGTACCGATGATGCACAGAACTATCTGAAACGGGAGAATATTCCACTGCTCATGAGTGTACCGTTCGATAAGGAGATTGCGGTTGCCTATTCGAAGGGGGAGATGATTACTAATCTGAGTACTGAATGGAAAGCAAAATTCAATCAATTGTACCACACTATAAAAGAAGAGTTTGAAAAAAATAAAGCAAAATAATTATGGAGTTAGCAATAATCAGCGGAAAAGGAGGAACGGGGAAAAGTAGTATTAGTGCAGCGTTTGCTACTCTTCAGAAGGATATAGTGTTGGCAGATTGCGACGTAGATGCGGCAAATTTATACTTGCTTTTCAATCCTGAATGCGATGAGGAACATGTTTTTATTTCGGGACACAAGGCTGTAATGGATGAAGAAAAGTGCATTAATTGTGGTATTTGCGTAGATTACTGTCGATTTGACGCTATTGTGGAGAATGAAAATGGAGTATCAATTCTGGAAACATTGTGTGAGGGGTGTTTGTTGTGTTCTCGTATCTGTCCGCAAGGCGCCATTACTGTTGAAGAGGAAGATAGAAGTCGCTACTATGCAGGACGCTTTAAGAATGGCAGAATGGTTTATGGGCGACTTGCACCGGGTGAAGAAAATACCGGTAAATTGGTTAGTAAGGTTCGGGAAAAGGCAAAAGAGATAGCAGAAAAATTCGGAATAGAACATATTATTATTGATGGACCGCCGGGTATCGGATGTTCTGCAATCAGTGCTATAACCGGAGTTGATGCAGTGATTGTCGTGACCGAACCCACTGTGTCGGGAGTTCATGATTTAAAACGTACCCTACAACTAACTCAAGGATTTAAATTACCCACAAGCGTTATAATTAATAAATTTGATATCAATCGGGAATTATCTTCCGAAATTGAACTCTATTGCAATGAAAGTGGAATCAGAGTAATCAGCAAACTACCTTTCAATCCGATTGTTGTAGAGGCTATGGTTCATTGCTCTTCCATCACCGATTATGCACCTGATTCGGAGATCAGTAAGTTGATAAAAAAAGCCCATGCAGATTTTTTTACCGGAGTGTGGTGATAATTCCAAAAATGGGAACTCAACTTCATCCCTAAAATCCAAATTAACAAAATCTTAACTAAAACTTAATATTCTGTTCTTCATACCTAAAAGTAAGATGATTATCTTTGTATCGATATCAATTTACTAAGTATGACAAAGGATAAAGAGCAATCATTGCAAGCTGTCTTAGATAAAGTAGTTGATGGTAAAAAAGTATTCGGAACCTCTTTTGCTTTAAAAAAAGATGGGGAAACCTGGTTAGGAGCGTCGGGTAATTTGACTGTAGACCGACCTTACTTTATTGCAAGTACTACGAAACTGTTTACTACTGCTATTATTCTGAAACTAAGAGAAGAAGGCAAGTTAACCCTCGACGATAAAATAGGTAAATATATCAACACTTCAATTTTATCAGGTCTACACATTTACAAAGGAGAGGATTATTCCCGGGAGCTAACTATCAGACACTTACTATCACACACGTCAGGACTTCCAGACTATTTTCAAGACAAAGGTACAAGCGGAAAGAGTTTGGAAGATGAGTTAATGGTGGGTAATGATCAACATTGGAGTTTTGAACAATCAATTGAAAGAGCAAAAAAAATCCCCCCACTTTTTGTACCTGGAACAAAGGGAAAAGCAAAATATTCAGATGCTAATTTTCAGCTTTTAGGAAAAATAATTGAGACTATTACCGGTAAAACGTATGCTGAAAACTGTCAAGAATATATTATTCAGCCACTTGGTTTGACAAAAACTTATCTCTACCAAGATGCAGCGGATGAAACCCCCAAGATGTTGTATTACAAAAATAATAAGTTGAATATACCCAAAGCAATGACCTCTTTTGGAGCAGATGGAGGTATTGTTTCAACCTCTGCAGATATGCTTGTTTTTATTGAGGCATTTTTTACGGGTCAATTATTCCCATTAGCCTATATTGATACATTGCAGGAATGGAACAGGATTTTCCCTCCGATGCGCGCAGGTGTTGGTATTNATCTGTTTAAACTGCCCTGGATTTTTAACCTCACAGGTGCCATTCCATATTTTGTAGGACATTCAGGACTTTCGGGTGCTTTGGCGTTTTATAGTCCAAAAGAAAATTTATATATCGCTGGAACTGTAAACCAGACAGCCTATAACGACCTATCATTCAGAACAATGATTGCATTAACTCAAAGAATGTTAAAGAAATGAAAGATAAAAAAAGTTTTGTTACAATTTTTAATGCTCGAATTATAGGAATTTTCTTTCTATTGGCATTTTTAGCCTATGGTTTGGGAACTCAATTATTCGGAAGCACAAATAATCCGGAAAAATATCTGGGAGCATTGCTTATCATCGCCAATTCGGTAATAGTTTTTTTTATCGGGATTTTATTGAGAAAAACATTGAAATTATACAATCTAACGGTTGGAAATATTTATCTTTTTACAAGAATATTTGAAGCCTTAGCTCTTTTACTAATTTTTATAAACATAAATGGAGCCAACGATTTGGGATATGTTTTGGCTATGTTGGTTTTGGGAATAGGTAGTATTCCAATGTGTTTGACATTGCTTAAACATAAAATTACACCATCCTGGTTAGCAATTTGGGGTGTAGTGGGTTATGCTCTGTTTGCCGTTGGTTTTTTGATGGAACTATTTGGAAAAGAGTGGAGTATGTACCTTCTTGCTCTCGGTGGATTATGGGAGGTGACTTTTGGAATATGGTTAATTGTTCGTGGAAGTAAAAATGTAAAAATAATGTCCGAACATGAAATATAAAGTTATTGTGATAATCGGAATAGTTGTTTTGACAGTAATACTAGCTGTTGTTATTTTCGCATATAGAAATTTAAATTATGATTTTTTTAATAAAAATTTTTTAAAAAAGAGGGGATATAAATTAGGTTTTACCGAAAATATTGCAAAATTAAATGACGATTCTGAAATTTACTATATAGAAGGTCCGAATAATGGACCAACCCTTCTTTTACTTCATGGTCAGCAAGTTAGTTGCTATGATTATGCTAGAGTATTACCAAAGTTATCAAAAGAATTTCATGTTTTTGCTCTCGATTATTATGGACACGGGAAATCATCAAAAAATCCGGACAAGTATAGTGCTGTAAAAATAGGAAATGATATAAGTTGGTTTGTTGAAAATATCATTAAGGAGAAAGTTTATATATCCGGTCATTCCTCAGGAGCTTTACTTGCTGCTTATGTTGCTTCCAATACACCTGAATATATTATCGCCACTGTGTTGGAAGATGGACCTTTTTTTTCTACTCTTCCCGGGAGAGCAGAAAAAACTATTGCATGGTTGAGTTTTAAAAACATGTACGATTATTTCAATCAAAATGAGATCAATTCTTTTATGGAATTTGACTTAGAAAACAATTATATGCAAGATTTTTTTAACGCTAAAGAACCTCAAACCTGGGATAAGATTATAAAAAATCCTGCTATAAAATATCTAAATAATCATCCTGGAGAAATTCCAAAAATATGGTATTACCCACCAAAGTTGGGGATCAACTCTATTTATGCCCTAAATGCCAATATGCAGGATGGAACCGGAGAATATGATTTGAGGTTTGGGGTTACATTTTATGATTTTTCCTGGTTTACTGATTATGACCAGGAAGAGATATTGAAAAATATTCAATCACCCACTATTGTTTTGCATGTAGCACCTAGTAAAATAACTGCACCCGAATATTATGATAGGAACGGTGTCCTGCTTGCTGCAATGGATGAAAAAGATGCACAAAAAGTCGTCGATTTAGTGCCCAACAGTAAATATATAGGGGGTTTTAAATCGGCACATAATATACACGCTGACTTACCTGATGAGTATATTGAAGTTTTACTTGATTTGAAAAATCAAATAGAAAAACAATAATCTAAATTGAAGATGAAAAGAATCGCTTTGGTATTGTCAGTTTTGTTGATTTTTACAAGTTGTACAACTATGAAAAGAGTTTTTATAAAAGAGAAATCCGAATTAATTGAAAAGAATAAGATTCATCAAACTGAAATTTTTACCGAAGAATCAATAAAAGAGTTACCTGAACCTTTAAAAAAATACCTTCGGGTTTGCGGATATATTAATAGATCGGTTCCTGTTAATGCTGATGTGTATTGGAGTGAGAGTTGGTTAAAAATGTCGCCTAAAAAAGAGTGGAGTAAACTTTATACGAGGCAATTTAATTCTGTTCAGCCAATAGGAAGGGTAGTTTATATGAAAATTTTAGGCATGCCGGTAGTAGCAAGAGATTTATATAGAGATGGTTATGGAGAAATGAACGTAAAGTTATTCAATTGGATCAGAGTAGCTTTCGATAACAGTAAAGAAGTGGCTCAATCAGCGTTGATAACGACATTTTGTGAGTTTATGCTTGTCCCTGGTTATCTGCTTTTGGACAATCTGAAGTGGGAACAAATAGACGATCATTCCGTTCGAGGGACATTAGTCGATAATGGCATTGAAGTTTCAGGGATTTTTTACTTTAACGAAGAGGGGTTATTTACACATTTTGAAACTTGGGATCGTTATTTCACAGTTGATAAAAATATCTATAAGAAAGTTAAGTTTTCGGTTGTAGTCGAAAGCTATCAAATTCAGGATAACTTAAAAATTGCCAAAAATGTCAAAGTAATGTGGCATCTGCCGGAAGGTGATTATGAGTATTATAAAGGTACGATTAGTAAAATAGAGTTTAATCAGTTTTAAAACAAAAGGAGGATTCTCAAATGAAAACATTAAAAATTGGAATTACGTTCATAATACTGGGAAATGTACTANATCTGACAAAAGAATTTTTTGCTCATATAGTGCCAACTGCTCTCAGTGATTTTACCCAAGGATTCCTGGGTGGATTTGGAGTTAGCATCAATGTAATAGGGATAGTACTTATACTTGTCTATTTGGCCAAAAAAGGAAAAATATAGGGGAAATAGCAGTGAATTTTAATATTGATACAATATGAACGGAATCTTTTACTTTTCATCTACAGGAAACACTCTTTATATCGCTGAGCAAATCAAAGCAGAATTAGGCGGTGAGATCCGCTTTATACCTAAATTTACAGGGGATGTTAACACTTATGATAAAATAATCATTGTTTCGCCCATCCATAGTTTTGGGTTGCCAACATTGGTGTATGATTTTATTGTCGGTATAAATTCTGCAAAACCACTCTACATTGTACTCAATCATGGAGGAATGGAAGCCAACGCACCCTATTTTGCTTATCAACTTTGCAAGGAAAAACAATTGAATATTCGCTCTGTCCAGGCTCTTATGATGCCGGAAATTTATACTCTCACCTTTTCTCAACCTAAGTTTTTGATTAATACGGTTTTACGAAAGGCTCCCAAACGTATAAAGCCTATTATTGAAGCCATACGTGAAGATAAAGAGATTATCATTCCCAAACCTAGGAGAGATAAATGGACACCCAAATATCTCAAAAATCGTACAATATGGCATTTGTTAGCCAAGGATTTCAGCATAACAGATCACTGTACTTATTGTCAAAAATGCGTCTATATTTGTCCGACAAATAATATCAAATATTCAAAAAGAACTATTTCCTTTGGTGATCAATGTGTTGCCTGTTTAAGTTGTTATCACCGCTGTCCGGAAAAAGCCATTGTGTACAAAAACAAACGAAAAAAGGATAGATATATTAATCCATTGATAGAAGAAAAAAATATTGGAGCTGATCAAATCTAATTCCGCATATCTTAAACTATGAAATTGTACAATTTTTCGTTAAAAATTGCGATTATTAATATGAAGTGCTAAGAAATTATGCATAAAAAAAGAGTCAAAAAACGAAAATTTTGAAGAGATAATAATATGAAAAAAGTTAAGATTACGGTGAAGAGAATAGTGGTCCATAAGGATCTCAGCGATGAGTATGAGAATTCGATTGAGAATGCTTGCAATTTAGTAGAAGGGCAGGTGTTCGTTGCAAATGGTTGGCGAAAGCCGGAAACATTATGTGACAGTGCTTGGGAGACAATGTCTCCATTTGTGATGACTTTGGCTCATGGTGGCGAGGATATCTATAGTGGTTGGATGAAGAACAAAAAAACTGCAATGGTTTCTTGTAATGATGGATTTCGTCCTGTCAGTTTTTTACTAGAAACTTTGGATGAAGATGCAGATTAGGGATGTAGAAAGGAAATAAACATAAAATATAAAATATAAAAGAATGTCTCTACAAGAAATACTTGAATACCGTCGTTCTGTCAGATATTTCGATGAAGCAAAGGAGTTGGATATTGAAAAGGTAAAGTACTGTATTGAATTGGCGACGCTTGCCCCCAATAGTTCCAATATGCAACTTTGGGAGTTTTACCATATTACTGACCCTGATATACTGAAAAAAATATCACATGCTTGTATGGACCAACAAGCAGCAAAAACAGCCAAACAAATCGTGGTTTTTGTAACTCGACAAGATTTGCATCGCAAACGATCAAAGGAGATATTGGAATTTGAAAAAGGGAATATTGCTCGTAATAGTCCACCGGAAAAACAGGAAAGGCGATGGAAAAAACGTCAAGTTTATTATAACCGACTGATTCCATTTATATACAGTCGATTTTTTAGAATATTCGGATTGTTTAGGAAAATTCTTGCAATATCTATCAGCCTTTTTCGCCCAATGATAACGTCACTTTCAGAAAGTGATATGCGTGTGGTTGTGCATAAAACCTGTGGTTTAGCAGCACAGACTTTTATGATAGCCATGTCAGAAATCGGTTATGATACATGTCCATTGGAAGGGTTTGACAGCTGTAGAGTTAAAAAAATACTTAAACTGCCTTGCAGTGCTGAAATTAATATGATCATTCCTTGCGGAATAAGAAAAGGAACACGAGGTATTTGGGGAGAACGGTTTAGGGTACCGTTTGAGGAGGTATATAGGGTAATATAATGAAGGTGAGAAACATATTGTTAAGCTTTATAATGGAGAAGAAATAAAAAATAGTAAACGAGTTGTTCTTGGAATTCTATTAACAACGCTTATACAATAATTGTTCACATACCAGGAAATTTCCCAGGTGTAATAGCTGCATTATTAATGTTTTTTTAACATCACCGTAATCATTCTTTGCATAAGAGTACCTAATTTTGCTACATGGCTTGTAGCCAAGTTGTCCATCTTAAATAGTTCAGTTATGACTAAAAATAAATACAAAAATAAAGGAAAGAAAACCCTTAGTTTGGTAGTAATATTCGGTGTTATATTTGTTTTGATTGGCTTGATTTTGCTCGCCTTCAATGTCGGTTGGTTAAATCCTGCGTGTAAATCTATTGTTTTTTCCTGGCCTATGCTTTTAATTTTGCTAGCAGTTATTGGTTATGTAAAAAAACAAAGAATGTTCCCAACAATTTTATTATTGTTTGGTGTATTTTTCCTTATACCCAAATTGGAAAATGCTTATCCCGGGCTTTTAGGCGATGCCGGTAAAGATTTTACATCCCACTTTTGGCCTTTTTTGTTAATATTCATTGGTTTAATGTTTATCATTGAAGTTGTAATAAACAGAAAAAAAAGAACTTCTTCTGCTCATTATGCTGCTGATAGTCAGACTACTACTGAAGTTGGGGGGTGGATATCAAAAGATATAGTTTTTGGTGGTAGTTCGGAGAGTGTTTTTACTGAACCTGTATTAAGAGGTGGAAATATAGATGTAGTTTTTGGGGGGATAGTTATTGATTTACGTAAAACAACTTTGCCGAACACCCCTGTTTATCTTGATATTGATATTGTTTTTGGAGGTATAACACTTTATATTCCTGAAGATTGGTGCGTAGAATCTAATTTTGATTTTGTTTTTGCAGGGTACAACGATAAACGTCTGAATGTGCCTGCAGTGGATAACGAGAGTAGTAGCAAACTTATTTTACAAGGCTCTCTTGTTTTTTCCGGTTGTACGGTTCAGTAATTTTCACCGTAAAGTTTTTTGCTCTATCAGCTTTTGTATAGATATTTTATTTTTTGATTCTTCAAATAGAGTAGTGCATATAGGATTTGGGAACTATAATTTTGATGATTAAAATTACTTTTCAAATCACCTACTTCCTTTTTCATAATTTTGCCAACTAAATCAATAAATATACAAAAAATTGAAAAAAATCAATTTTTGATGTTATGTTTTTCGTTTTGATTCGTCAATAAAGCAAATGGACTCAGAAAGATTCAAAAAAGAGATACTACCGCTACGACAACAGCTCTTTGATTCATCTCTAAGAATACTTGGTAATGAACAGGACGCGGAGGATGCTGTGCAGGAATCACTGCTCAAGTTGTGGCGTGTACGTGATACTTTGAAATCTTATGTTAGTCCTGGAGCGTTTGCAGTTACAGTAACAAAAAATACATGTTTAGACAAAATTAGATTAAGAAAACAAACTCAAACCATAGATGAATATTTTACCTTAAGCGATAGTGATAATCCGCAATTAAAACTGGAAAGACAAGACACTAACAAGCTTTTACAGATGTTTATTCAGACGTTACCGCCACTGCAACAGCAAATAATGATGATGAAAGATGTTGAGGAATATGAAACGGAGGAGATAGCTGAAATAACGGGAACAAAGATAGAGGCGGTAAGAACAAATTTATCGAGAGCCAGAAAGAAAGTGAGAGAGGAATATTTGAAAATAATTAAGAGTAGTTAATATAAAAATAGAATGCAAATAATTTAAGTTTATAGCCAAATGAAAATATTAAAGCGGAATATTATTTCCTTGCAGGAAGTTGAAAAGTTGATTGAAAGATATTACGAGGGTGAAACTTCGGTAGCGGAAGAGAATTTGCTTCGTGAATATCTTTCCGGGAAAAATGTACCTGCACAATTTGAAACTGAAAAAGCAATTTTTGGCTATTTCGAAAGTGAAAAGGAGAGGCAAACAGTAAGGTTAGTCCCCAGAGCTTTAAAATGGGTGGCTTCAGCAGCGGCAATAGCAGTAGTAGTTTTTATAAGTGTTTGGTTGTTAAACCAACCTGTTGAAACAAGCTATGCTTATGTGGATGGTAAAAAAATTACTGATAAAAATGAGATTATTACTTTGGCACAAACAACGATTGGCAATTTAGTTCCCGAATTGGATGAAGTGGAAAAAGGATTGGAAAATATTCAATCCGGGCAAGTGATAGAGAACCAGTTGGATGTTTTTGCAGGAGTAGATTTTTAAATAAGAAAACATTATAATTATGAAAAAGATGCGCAAATATTTATTTTTCACATTATTTCTGATAATTGGGTTTATAGCTAACCTAAATGCACAGAGCGACCTGGAAATCAATAAAGTTTTTGAGCAATACGGTAAGAAAAAAGGGTCGGTATTGGTTGAAATGAGTCGGGAAATGTTGAAGGATTATAACTTTACCTACTATAAAAGTATTGTAACAACAAACAATAAGGAAGTTGCTGATTTTACACGTCGTTGCCTTACAGTTGACGAAAAAGGTGCAAAAAAAGTGAAACAGGTGGTATCAAACGGGGTTGTCACATCCATTTATCTTCAATTACCTCCTAAAGATAACTACTACCGTCTGATTTTATTTAATGAAACTACATCACCTGAACAAAAAATGACATTAATCTATATTGAATCCGAAATAGATTCAGAGGAGATTTTGAATTTTATTTTGAAAAGAAAATAGTAAATTAATATCGATATCAAATTAGTTATATAAAAATTATAAAAAAATAAAAATAATGAAAACAATGAAACAAATCACAGTTATTGCAGCAGTTATGCTGGCATCATTTTCACTTTTTGCTCAAAGTAGCGAAGTGAAGGATACTACTCTGTTTTTTAATCAGAAAAAGGTAGAAATTTCAGATAGTCTGGATCAAGTAAAAGTAAAAGTTTATAAGATGGACACAACGGAATACAAGTGTGTGTATGAAGGGATTTTTTCTGATGAACAAACTTATGAAAGATATTCTGTTGAGTCTCAGCTGTGCATTGATATCCCATTTGTCAAGAAATCGAAAAAACACATGCAAGATTATTACTCTGATTTACGGTATGGTTTGGTGTATTTGCACAATCAGTTTGATTTTACTAGAGATGGTGAACTACAGATTAGCAGGGCGAGTGAATTATTTTGGCAGCCCGTCGTTGTATTTCGGAGTTTTGAACAAGCAAGGATAGCCATGATAACCGGATTGGGTTTAACATGGCGTAATTATCATATTGGTGGTAATAATCATTTGGCTGTAGTGGATGGTCGGGTGGGATGTGAAACAGCACCTGAAGGAATTAATTATTATTATTCTAGGCTCAGAACTATGGAAATCAATCTTCCGCTGATGTTTGAATGGCAACCCTCTGCATTACAAGGTTTTCACTTTTCTGTTGGAGGACTCTTTGGAGTCAATCTTTTTACGTCACATAAAGTAAAATATCATGATCCGGATACAGAGAAAAAAATAAAAGAAGTTTTGGGTAAAAATTATCAAATCAATCCATTCTCTTTTAGTGGAATAATTCAAGCGGGTTATGAAAATGTGGGAGTTTATTGCAAATATACCCCAACTTCGATGTTCAAAAAAGGAAAAGAACCTGATGTACAGACACTTTCAGTTGGGTTGTCGTTGAGTTTCTAAAAAAAGTATAGCGGTATTGTCAGATTGATCTGGTAACCCATCCTTGATCAATCCAATATTGTAAGTCAGTACTCAGTTCTTGCCCATTAGGTGTATTTTTTGAGAGCTTAGTTTGAAGCATCTTGCACATTTGAAAGTAAAACTTTGTTTTCAGACTCTTACTTGCCGGTTTTAGAGTGTGAAACTGTTTTGCAAAGGCACGTACTTTTTTTTCAAATTTTTGTCTTCTGGATTCAGAAATTTCATCCCAAATAACGCCTTCCATCATACCGAATCCTATTTTTTTTACTCTTGGTATACCTATCCAGTTCAAACTCGTTTCTACATCTTTTTGTGCACCCTTATTAGGTCCTCCGATACTCTGGGTTATAATTGCTGCCGTTTTGTTGAACATTCTCGGATTCGGGCGATGCGCAAACCAATGAACACCCAAGTGATCCAAAAAACTTTTTACGTGCCCTGGTGTTCTAAGTACATAAACGGGATAGGCAAAAACAATTAAGTCGGCTTCTAACATAGCATTCCAAATGGGTTCAACTTTTTTGTAATGTGGACATAATGTTTCACTTTTCATAAAGCAGGTCTTACAGCCTGTACAATAATCCGGGGCATCTTTTGGAAAATAGAACTCTATAAGTTCTTTTGGTTTCAATTCATCAAGAAAGATTTCTTTTAGATTATATGTGCACCCTTTTTGTTCTGTGCCATTGATTACAAGACATTTCATTTTATAATCTCGTTTTGAATGTTATTTTATAACCTTATTTTTTTTACCCTTTAACCACCGCTAATGGCGATAATTCCACCTTGATTTCTACCAGATCCTCCTGATTTAACATGACCTGAGCGATGTTTTTGTACGCAGAGGGTGCCTCATCCAGATCTTTTTGACTTTTGATAGAGTGTACAATCCCTTTTTTGTCCAATTTTTTAATCTCATCCTCAAGACTTAAGCTTCGGATCGCTTCATTCCGTCCCATAATGCGTCCTGCACCATGTGAACAGCTGGAGAAACTTTCAGGATTGCCCAATCCTTCTACGATATAGGACTTAGTACCCTGCGATCCGGGGATAATCCCGAGTTCACCCTTGTGTGCGGAAGTAGCACCCTTGCGATGTACTATCACATTTTGACCAAAATGATTTTCCCATTTGGCGTAATTGTGAGCGATGTTTATGATTTCGCCATAATCAATTTTTGGGAAAAAATCTGCAAGCACTTCCTGTACTCGTGTGAGCATCAATTTGCGATTGGCAAGTGCAAAATCAACACAATATCTCATCTCGTTGTAGTAACTGTGTGCCTCTTCAGTATAAAAATGCAAAAAAGCAAGGTCAGCTTTGGGATTGACTGAGGAGTACCACATAGCGTTTAATTTTTTTGCAATTTTGTTATAGTGGTCTGCAACCTGTTTGCCAATATTCCTGCTTCCCGAGTGGATCATGATCCAAATCATTTTCTCTTTATCTTTTTGAATCTCAATAAAGTGATTTCCTCCTCCCAGTGTGCCAAGTTGTTTTAAAGCGGACTTATACTCTTTTTTTACAACCGGCATATTTTCAATATCGTAGTTCTGAGGCATCAGCTCTTCATCTTGATACTTTTTGTGGTGGGTGAACCCCACAGGTACTTTTTCCCTAATCTCTTCAACAATTTTTCCCAACTTTTTCTGAATATTGGGTGTAAATTTCAAATCAGTCTTGACGGCACACATTCCACATCCTATATCCACACCCACGGCATTAGGTACAATCACTCCATCGGCAGCTAATACACCCCCAATAGGCATTCCATATCCTGAGTGAGCGTCGGGCATCAGACAAACATGCTTAAAAGCAAAGGGCAAATTAGCCAGATTTTTTGCCTGATATAGGGTGTTATAATCAATATCATCGAGCCAAAGCTTGATGGGTATTCTTTCTGTATCTATAACTTTTTTCATATTATCAAATTTTTGTTATGTTTAGTATGGTTCAAAAGGGAGTAATAGTTGTCGGTTAAACGAAGTTTCGGAATGGGTTTCTACAGCCGGATTACTAACAGAAAACCCGATCAATCGCACCCCTTTATTGTCCAGATTTACTGTATCTAAAAGCTTTGTAGCCAGTTCGATAAACTCTGAGCCCAATAGAAAGCAAGTTTCGGAGGTTTGGCTTCGGGTAACTTGCTTGAAGTCCCCCCGTTTTACTTTTAGTGTAAATGTATATCCTTGAAAATGAGCTTTTTTTATTCGACTTTCCAGCTCATCAGCCAAAGCGTCAAAGCGAGCGATAATCTGCTCTTTTTCCATTATGTCTTCACCAAAAGTGCGTTCACATCCTACAGATAATCGTTCTCTGTATGGTTCCACTTCACGGTGATCATTGCCTTGTGCAAATTCAAAAAATAGTCTTCCTATTTTTCCAAATTTTTGAATTAAAAAAGTTTCCGATTGTGTACGTAATTCTTTACCGGTGTGGATTCCCAACTCGTGCATCCGCTTTGCCGTAACCCGTCCTACACCCCAAAAAGCTTCTATGGGTAAATTTTCAATCACCCGGATTGCTTTTATGGGATGGATAACGGTCAGTCCATCAGGTTTTTGCATATCGGAGGCTATTTTTGCCAAAAACTTATTGTATGAAACTCCGGCAGAGGCAGTTAGGTTAAGTTTTGATTTTATTTTTTGCTTAATCTCTTTAGCTATATCTTGTGCCAAAGGAATACCGGGCTTATTTTCAGTAACATCCAGGAAAGCTTCATCAAGTGAAAGTGGTTCAATCAAGTCGGTATATTCGCTAAAAATATTTCGGATCTCCCTGGATACTAATCTGTAAACATCAAAGCGGAGTGGTGCAAAAATCAATTGCGGATAAAGCTGCATGGCTCTTTTTGAGGGCATTGCAGAGTGAATCCCAAATTTACGCGCCTCATAGCTGGCTGCTGCAATAACCCCGCGAGGGTGTGCACTGCCAACCACAAGCGGCTTCCCACGCCACTCTGGATGGTCGCGTTGCTCTACAGATGCATAAAAAGCATCCATATCCACGTGAATTATTTTGCGATATTGCGGTGTAGTTTTCATAAATTCATTGCAAAGGTATGAAAAGATTATTAAATGACCTACCTGTTTTGGAAAGAAAAAAAGAGTTTCGACTTTTTGTCATATTTATTCTATTTTTTTGCTTTTTTTTATTATTTTTGCAGAGGTGGATTAGTGGGTTTAAAAACAGGATCGATTAATCTTCTTTAATCCTTTTAAAAACAGGTAAACATGCAAACAGAACTCTTTTTACTTATAGTATCCTTGTTGTTTTTTCTAAGCATTCTTTCGGGTAGGGCCAGTTCTCATCTGGGAATTCCTGCTTTGTTATTTTTTCTTGCAGTGGGAATGCTTTTTGGGAGCGACGGATTTGGAATTCGATTCGAGAATATCCAATTAGCTCAAAGCATTGGGACAATTGCCCTTTGTATGATCCTCTTCTCAGGGGGGTTGGATACACAACTGTCAGAAGTTAAGCCGGTTATGTATCAAGGGATATTATTGGCCACTGTGGGTGTGTTTCTGACAGCGATTCTATCAGGTTTGTTGACCTGGTGGATCTTGAAACTAACGCTTCCTGCTGTAACTGTTTCGTTGATAACAGCTTTTCTTTTGGCTTCTATTATGTCTTCTACTGATTCGGCATCGGTATTCTCTATATTAAGGTCCAGAGGGTTGTCGTTGAGGAATAACCTCCGTCCTTTGCTGGAATTGGAAAGTGGAAGTAATGACCCTATGGCTTATGTATTGGTTATTACACTGATCGATATTATTAAGATGGGAAGTTCTCCCAATTATTGGAATGCCGGGCTGATGTTAGTACTTCAGTTGCTAATAGGGATGTTGCTGGGCTATTTTTTGGGTAAACTTTCCGTATTTTTAATTAATAAAGTGAGGATCTATAACGACTCGCTTAATCCAATTTTAGTATTTACTTTTGCTATTTTTATTTTCTCAGTAACTTATTTTCTCAAAGGAAATGGCTTTTTAGCTGTGTATGTGGCAGGACTTGTGATTGGGAATTCAAAATTTATACACAAAAGAAGTACCATGACCTTTTTTGATGGACTCGCCTGGCTGTTTCAGTTAACTATGTTTTTAATGTTAGGCTTGTTGGTGAATCCACATGAGTTAGTTGATATTATTGTTCCGGGATTGATTATTAGTCTGTCTACTATATTGATTACAAGACCTATTGCAGTTGCTTTGACGTTACTTCCTTTTAAAAAGATGCCGGTCCGGGATAAAGCCTACGTTTCCTGGGTGGGATTGCGTGGTGCAGTGCCCATTATTTTTGCTATTATTCCTTTGGCTGAGAATATTCCTCACGCCAGATTGATATTCAATATCGTATTCTTTTGTACCCTGGTTTCTTTGTTGGTTCAAGGAACATCTATCTCTGTGATGGCAAAGTGGTTGGGGGTGATTGATTATGATAGTGCAGAATCCAAAATGAAAAAAATTGATATTGACTTTGCTTCTGAATTGAAAACTGTTGCCAGTGAGGTTACGATCACTCAATCTGCTCTTCAGAATGGATCTTATCTTATGAATCTTTCACTTCCTGATCAAACCCTGGCGGTTCTTTTGAAAAGAGGTGACAACTATTGTGTTCCAACAGGAAAAACTGAACTGCAAGAAGGTGATGTTTTATTGATGATTACAGATGATAAAGAAGCACTGCTGAAAACCTACGAAAATTTAGGAGTTGAGTATAAAAAATTAAAGTTTGATTAATTTTCCCTTACTTTTTTTACCATTCTCTAAAGTAACTTTATAAAAATAGATTCCGGAACAGAGAAAACTGAGATCTACTTCTGCTCTCCGTTTGTTCATATCTGTTGTAAGAAGGGTTCCACCTTTGAGATCGTAAATGGAGATCTGTAAGATGTTTTGTTTCATCGCAAAAAAATGGGTTAATCCGAGAGTGGGATTGGGGTACACTTTAACCTCTGTCTGATTGGTATCTCCACTCGATCTGCCGGGGAATGCAATAACAACTACTTTTTCAGTAGAAAACACCTCGTTGTTATCAAAACAAGCCACTTCTAATTCATTTACCATTGAACTTACTCCAACAACTCCTGATAAAACACCATCTTTTGAGATGTCAACACCTTGGATATAGGGTGGGGGGGTAAACCGAAAATTTCGATTTGAGGCTATAGAGCTGCTCATTTTATTAACGGGACTGAGCACAAAATGGCGACCGTTTCCTCTGAAGATGCCGGAAAAAAAGTCGCTCTCTCCATACTCTAAATCCCCATAATGGAACTCAATCTTTCCATCAGCATAAAGCTGAAGCACAAAGGTTATCGATGAGTTTTCCTCATTTGCTTTTTCTGCAACAATAAAAAATTGACATTTTGAATCAGTAATGTTAACTCTTGATTGAGTTACAATAAGAGGAGAGTAAAAAGGAGCTATCTGTTTTCTGGAGATGGCATGATTCTCTTCCGATTTTAAAAATGGGACTGCAAATATCTCTTTTCTAAAGGTTAAAACTCCATTTTGATGAAAGTAAATTTTTTTAAACTTTTCACCATAGAAAGGAAACTCAAAAGGTAGTTTAATCTCAGCATATTTATCCGCAGGATTAAACTCAAACGGATCACCTGTAACAGCTGGGAAGTCAGCACTAAACTCTTCCATACGGTATCGGTGTGAAAGTTCCCAATGATAAGGAGGCTTTCCCTGAGTTGCAGTTAATTGTTGTGTGAATGGCTCACCGGCAATGCAATGGACTGTGGCTCCTTGAATCGAAGGTTTAGAGTATTGGACGGCTCTCACTACACTGACATAGGTTGTTTGATTGTTTTGTATTTCAACGTTAGTTTGTGGAGAGCTAATCTCTTCTACATTTTCTCCCGTATAATCCATGAGGGAAAACTGTACAATTTCGCCTTGTCCTACATTATTTGGGTTGTTTTCATCTATAATAAGAAAAAAACGACAGGGTTGATTCGGTTGGATATAGTTCAATAAAGGGGTTACATCTAATCCGAATTCCAATGTTTTACTTGCTTCGTCATAACCTCCTTGCATAGTGAACCATCCTCCCTGATAATTAAAAATTCCATAAGAGATGGTAGTGTCAGGAACAGTACTATTGGTGTCCAAAGCAACTCCGGCACTGATTTTAATCAATTTCCTTCGGTTGTACGTAATGGTTGCTTTGTAGGTAATCTGTGGAAAAACTTCATCTCTGACATCAACACCATAAACAGTATTATTCCAAATACCACCTAATCCGGAAGGTGTGGCTAAGAGTCTGTATGGAACATAAGAAAAACCATTATTTCCCCACACTTCTCCATGTGAATTGACAACTATTACCCCCCCTATTTCCCAGTCTAAAACATCAACTTTACCATCCCCGTTCAAGTCAATATGGTTGGTGTAGAGCCCGTCCCCATTAAAGTCATACCGAATGGAGTCATTATAACCGACAATAGTCATGGCATGAGTGGCTTGAGCACCAAATGTGGTAATGACAGTTTTTCCTGCATCAGGAGTTCCGATTGGTAACGGAGCCATTGGACAATAAGTGGAGGCAAAAAAATTAACACATCCACCCGGTTCCTCTCCTCTTCCATGATGTGCAAGCCAATGTTTGAGTTTTAATATTCCTTCGGGAGTATCTGTTGTAAAAGATCGTAAACTTGCAATGCGGTTTTTCATGCCGTTGTAGTACTTTTCATATCCGGTCATCCACTTTGTATAGCTTCCTCCATAATACAACCCCCAATCCGGTGTAAAAGGTGAACCCGCTGTTCTAATTACCTGCCAGGTATCTATAAAACTAACCCCGTGATCATGTATACCATCATTATAATAATTCCAGGCAAAATGAGTAGGGATGTGGTACTTTTCGTAAGGAGTATCAAAAAGAACAAAATATCCACGATTTGCAGCTAATTCGTAGGTAAGCAGGTAGGTTAATGAAGCAGCCTGGGCACAGGAGTAGTTTTCCTGACTAAATACGTAAGGGAAATAGTCTGTTTTTGCATTGTTTACAGATGCCGGTAGGGTGTACTTGTTAGGCTCTGCAGGGTCTGCTCCTTCACCGTTTTGTTGTGCGGTGAGCGAAAAAGGGAGAAGCAAAGCGAGTATAAAACTATACAAAAAAACAATTCGTTTCATCTATACCTGGTTTTTATCTTTTAAAATTTCAATAATGTGACTCTCCATTACTTTGAGCGCCTCTTCAATGGGAAGAAAGGTCGAGACTGGAGCCCCATCACGATAGACCGCAATTTTATTTTTGCCGCTCCCAATCACACCAATATCTGCATCAGCCATCTCTCCTGGACCATTTACAACACACCCCATCACTCCAATTTTCAGGTTAGGGTAGCCGGAAAAGCGTTCTTTGACAATCTGCAATACCTCTTGAATATTGTACTGGGTTCTTCCACAGGAAGGACAAGCAATGATCTCAGTCTTAGTGAGTTTGATTCTGCAACTTTGTAAAAGGGTATCCTCAAGTTGAGTTATTTCCGATGAGTTAAAATGAGGATTATGAATCATGACGTTCTTAAAAGGAGTTTCGCTGAAATGGTAAAATCCGGCAATGAGCGCTGCTTCAATCCACCACTCTTCAGGATCAGTAGCTTCGCTTTTAATTGTTAAAGTTTGGTTCTCTACCTGATATTGCGAAGGATCGATCCGATCCACAACGGTCATCATCTTTTTGGCAAACAGAATCTCGTTTTCCGGTTCTTCAGTCAAGGAAACGCGGATGGTATCACCGATTCCTTTCAGCAATAAGGAGCCAATTCCAATGGCCGATTTTACTCTTCCTTCCATCCCGTTGGCAGCTTCAGTAACCCCTAAGTGAAGTGGGAAAATAGTACCTCTTTCTGCCATAATTTGGTGCAGCAGGGTAGTGGCTTCCACCATGGTGTTTACATTGCTCGATTTGAGGGAGAAGATCACATCATAAAACTGATTTTCTTCGCAGATATCGATCCATTCCAGCGCAGAATGCACCATTCCTAACGCAGTGTTCCCATACTTGGAGATAATTCTGTCACATAATGACCCGTGATTGACTCCAACCCGAATGGCGGTGTTGTGCTTTTTACAGAGCTCAATCAAAGGGGCTGCTTTTTCGCCCATTGCTTGCAAAGAGCGGGCATATTCCTCTTCGCTGAAATCGTTATTACGGACAGATTTGTTATCTGTGAAATTCCCCGGATTGATCCGTACCTTATCTACAAAGGGAGCGACTGCCATCGCTACTTCGGGCAGATAATGAACATCCGCAATGATGGGAGTCGTGTAATTTTGCGCTCTTAATTCCGTGATGATACTCTGTAACGCCTCCACATCCTTCATGGCAGGAGTGGTAATCCGAAC
>JGI24710J26742_10000911_pt1 | contig 27663 bp, 21 predicted proteins | sample BioPla2DNA2_FD_26742 | JGI IMG/M metagenome (IMG submission 26742)
AATGTCTCGTTGTGCCCCTCTCAAAGATTCATGGGTTTTGTTGCCGACAACAAATCAGGGGGTATTGATATAAGGGTACACAAAGGGGAATGTCCCGATATCGAAAACGCGAGGATCGTCTTTTCCGCGCCATATGTTGAAGAGATTAACGGGATCAGATTAAAGGTTAAAACCGAGTTTTGGAAGATTCTCAATAACCCTGGAAACATATTTATAAAAACCTGCTTTCCTTTTGAAAACCAGGAGAAATCGGCTGTGCTGACAATTCCGCATAACAGTGATTCCTGGAGTATGTGGATAAATGGAGGCGAAGAGGAAACAGATCCCCTGGCCTATCCAATGGACGGACTTCTACTCTATTACCTGACAGTGATAAACGGAGATCTGATGATCCATGGATCAGGTATATCACATAACGGCAAAGGATATATTTTCAGTGGAGTTTCCGGGTCGGGGAAATCGACAATGGCCATGTTGTGGAAAGGGGCCGGAGCGAAGGTTGTTCATGATGATAGGCTGGTAATCAGGAAAGTAGGGAAAGAATATTTTATGTACAATACTCCGGTTTATGATGATGAGGTTCCCGAATACGCTCACCTGGATAAAATATTTTTAATAGCTCATGGCAACAGAAACAGGGAGATCAAAATAAAAGGGGCAGAAGCGGTTACATCTGTTTTGTCGAATTGTATCCAGCACAACTGGGAAAAGACCCAAATTGATCGTTCACTTGAGACAGTGCGCTCCCTATGTGGCACGGTAGATATTTCCAGATTGGAATTTTTACCGGATCCTTCTGTTATATCTTTTATTGTTGACAATGCCGGTAACCAGGATATCACGGCCAAACGGGAAGGAGAAAACAATAATAGACAGGTTGAAGCATTTAAAGACTTGGGTGTCGAGATTCTCTCGACAGGAACCTCCCTTTCGGTCGTTGCGAAGGGTTACAGTATGTATCCCACATTAAAGCCTGGCAGTAAGATAGTTATCAATAAAGTTCATAACCCTGTTCCTGGTGATATCATAGCTATAGATAAGGACGGTAAGTTAATCGTACACAGGCTTATAAAAATAATTAAAAGTAGGAATGGCATAAATTATATCACACGAGGGGACAGTAACAGGTTTCCCGATCCTCCGGTAGGTATCGAAAAGATTGTCGGCAAGGTGGCTTCCATGCCAAATAGACCTGAAATGTTGGAATCAAGATACAGGATAAACAGATTTCTTGCCACACTGGCTATGATTCGCGATAAGGCAAAAAAACTGTTTAATCAAGGATATAAACAATAAAGAATCTTTTTTTGGATTAAACCTTTGGGGATGAAAAATAAAATAGTACTATTTAAAAAATCTATTGAAGCGGTATGGAGATCTGCCTCCTCCTGGGCTTTTGCCAATATAATAATATCCCTTTTAAAGAGTTTTTTGCCACTGGCCCTGATTTGGCTTATAAAATTGTTGATTGATGAGATAACATTGGTTGCCGGTTCCGGGAGAGCCCAACTGGACAACCTGCTTTGGCTTATCATAGCGGCAATAACAATATGGCTTTTGGATGAGATATTGTCCGATTTGGGAACATTTGTGAGAAAAAAGCAATCTATAAAGCTTGAGTCTTATATGTTCGGTCTTCTTCATGATAAGGCAATAAAGCTCGATCTTCAATATTTTGAAAACCCCGATTATTACGATTATTTGGCCAGGGCAAGCCGGGAAGCTCCATGGCGACCGAACAGTATATTAAATAACTTAGTTTCACTTTTCAGGGGTTCGGTTTCCCTGATATTGATGTTGGGACTTCTGTTTACCTTTCACTGGGCAATGGCATTGTTACTTGTAGTGGTAAATATTCCCGGGGTGTGGTTGCGGCTCCATTTTTCCGAATTGCTTTATAATTTTCAAAGGGAACAGACCCCTGAATCCAGGAAAATGGCCTATTTCAACTGGTTGCTTACGGGAAGCAGACCTTCCCGTGAACTCCGACTGTTCGATCTGGGAAATTATTTCGAGAAACTTTTTAGGAGGGCGTTCGAAAACACAAAGGAGGAGGAGGTCAACTTGGTGCGCAAAAGGACATTGATTGATCTTGTTTCAGGCCTGTTCAAGGCCGCCGCACTGTTTCTCGTATTTTTCGTGATCGCGAAAAAAACAGTCGATGGTTCGCTTTCCATCGGGGAGATGTCGATGTATATCCTCGCTTTCCGTCAGGGTATGACCTATCTCAAAGATGTTTTCGGCTCTTTGTCGGGGTTATACGAAGACTCAATATTTGTTGGCGACACGTTTGAATTTCTTGATCTGGAGGAGAACATCAAGGCAGAAGAACCCATAGCGAAAACCATCTCTTTCAACAATAAAATATCACTGGAAAATGTTTCATTCAAATATCCGGGTAGCAGCAAAAATGTGATCGATAATGTTTCGCTCGAGATAAAGAGAGGAGAAGTTGTCGCTTTTGTCGGGCCAAACGGAGCGGGTAAAAGCACCCTGGTAAGATTGTTGTGCCGGTTGTACGATACTTCCGAAGGGAAGATCAAATGGGACAACGTGAATATCAGAAATTTTGAACCAGCCCTTTATCGTGAAAATCTATCCGTTATATTCCAGGATTTTATGCTCTATAATATGTCGGTCGAGGATAATATAACAATGGGAGATATCAGAAAAAAACCGGATATCGATAAAATGGTGGAATCTGCAAAAAATGCCGGTCTAAAACAGTTAATTGAATCGTTGCCAAATGGATATAAGACAGTTATTGGAACTCTATTTGATGATAGCAGGGAGTTAAGTTGGGGGGAATGGCAAAAACTGGCCCTCTCCAGGGCCCTTTATCGCGACGCGCCACTTTTGATACTGGACGAACCTTCCAGTTCATTGGACGCGAATACTGAACATGAGATTTTCAGCCGTTTCAGGGAGATAACAAAAGGCAGGACCGCTGTATTGATAAGCCACAGATTAAAAAGTTTGTCATCAGTCGACAGAATTTATGTGCTCGATAAGGGAAAAATAGTTGAATCGGGAAGCCATGAAGAATTGTTGGCAATAGAGGGACTTTACCGTACAATGTACGAAAAACAGACGAGTCGGTTTTAACAGCCCCAATAGAGTCGGGGAATATTTGAGACATAACCTTGTTACCAATAGAAAATGACAGATAAAATCAAATTAAAAGAAGAGGACAACTTTCTGATCTTACTGTGCAGATTGGAATTGTCCGATACTGTTGAATCGGTTCTCAAAGAGAAAATTAAAGGGATCAAAGATTGGGATTATTTCTGTTTTATGGCTAATTGGCACGGAGTAGCCGCACTTGTCTATCATAATATCGAGCGGTTAGGTTTTTTGGATATCCTCCCGAAAGAAAACCGGGATTTTCTTCATGGAAGACTATTGATGTCGGTTAGCAGGAACATATATATTGGTAAATACCTCGCCAAAACATTGGCAATTCTGGATAAGGCGGGCATAAAGAAAACCGTGTTTATTAAAGGAATGGCTCTGGAGCTATCTGTTTACGGCAACAGGGGACTACGACAAATGTCGGATGCCGATGTGTTGATGAGCAAAGAGGATTGCATCAAATCCAGAAATATTTTAATATCCGAAGGATATCGCTCGCTCCAGGTAAAATCTATCTTCCATAAATTAATATTTACTGAAATAGGGAAACATCTCCCATCATTGATCAAAGAGGATTTTTCGTTTGAGCTCCATCATGAACTTTTTATGGGAGGAGATGATTTATCTACAGGTTGGCTGTATGATACGGCCAGGAGCGTTGAAATATTCAATCAACAAGCCTATATACCTTCACCTTTGGCCGGATTTCTCTATTTGATCCGGCATTTATCGCTTCATGAGATAAAAAACGAATCCCAATTGCGACTATATTGTGATTTGGCGGTGCTATTGGAAAATTATAGCGAAGAAATTTTGACGGATGAACTTATTTTGAGAGCCAATAAGACGGGACTTACGGAAATATTGGCGAACCGGTTAATTATTTTGAGGGACTTCTGGGGATTTGAATACCCGGAGCATATAAAAAGATATGTCTCTCTATACGGAAAGGAGGAGTTCACGGAAAAATTCAGATTTTTTATCAAAAGCCCAAAAGGTAACGAGGTAACCAATAAAGCAATGTTGTATCGTCACCATATTGGAGAGATAAAGGGGCCAACAAAAAAAATTCTGTTCGTGTTGGGAGATATATTTCCCACACTTACATTCATGAAAAAAAGGTATAATTGCGGTAATAAATTTATCGCTATTTTCTATTATCCGCACAGACTGGGAAAATTATTGTATCTGATTAAACGTTAACACGATAAAAATATATATTATCATATGCCCGGAATAAAAATACCATCAAAAGGCAAAAAAGTGCTGCTCCATTGCTGCTGCGCTCCCTGTTCTTCCGCGATTCTGGAATGGATGGCCAACAATGGTATAAAACCGACACTGTTTTTTTACAACCCCAATATTTATCCCAAAGAGGAGTACGAAAAAAGAAAGGTGGAGTGTGTCAAACATGCCGGTCGCCTGAACCTGGAGATTGTGGATGCCGATTATGACCACAATGAATGGTTGGTGGTCGTAAGGGGACTGGAAGAGGAGCCGGAGAGAGGCCAACGTTGTGCCGAGTGTTTCAAGATGCGGATGATAGGGGCGGCGACATTCGCCCAAAATAATGGATTCCATATTTTGACCACCACATTGACCTCTTCAAGATGGAAAGATGCGGATCAGGTTGCTGAAGCGGGAAGATTCGCTGTTTCCCAGGTTACAGGGGTGGAATTTTGGGCACAAAACTGGAAAAAAAACGGACTGAGCGAAAGGCGGTCCATACTGGTAAGAGAGTTCGGCTTTTACAACCAACTTTATTGTGGCTGCGAATATAGCATCAAAAAAAATTAGTTTTCCCTTTGGAATCGTATTTCACAAAAGACTTGACATCAAGCACATAGATATGTTAAAATAACACTAAGCACAGTATAGCGGCAATATATATTTGTATCGCCATGATATTATTTATTGAAAGAAAATAAACAGGACTTAAAAGAATAAAATTTATAAAAAAATGAAAACAACGGTAAATATCAGTTTAAGGGGTTATATTTTTCATTTGGAAGAGGATGCTTATGAAAGGATCAAACATTATCTGGATGACCTTAAGAGCGCCCTTTCAAACGAAGAGAACTTTAAAGAGATCATCGATAATATTGAGGAAAGGATAGCCGAGCTGTTTCGCCGGCGGCTGAGCCAGCACAAACAGGTGGTGAACCTGCGCGATGTTGAGGAGATAATCGCCATATTGGGAACACCCGAAAAGATAAGCGGAGAAGAGAAGGAAAAAGACAAAAACAAAACAAACGCCTCTGCCGCCGGTACCCGTAAGTTATATCGTGACCCGGTCGCCCGTGTTTTAGGGGGGGTATGTTCCGGCCTGTCGATTTATACCGATGTGCCGTTATGGTTGATGAGGGCGATATTCGTGGTGTTCGCTTTTTTCGGAGGTTTTTCGGTACTTGTCTATATTATTTTGTGGATAGTGGTACCTGAAGCCAGGACCGCCTCCCAAAAGATTGAGATGGAGGGCCGACCGGTCAACATCGAAAATATAAAGGACTTTGTAAAACAAGAGTTTGAAACGGTAAAAAAGAGAATGAACCTATAACCGCCGACAATACAGAAGAATAAACTGGTAGATCATTTGGATTCAACCCATCTGGAAGCGCGGTTTCTTCCTTACGGCTTGTATGGAAAACATGGGCATCCACTGAAATTCAACCAATCCGGGATCTTTCATGCGGCTCGAAGAAGAGCATTAACATGAAACCAAAAATATAACTGTAAAGTTACTTTTAGATAAAAATAAGGTTGGGATTTATGAGGGTACATTTTATAGCAATAGGAGGGGCGGTAATGCACAATCTCGCTATCGCTTTGAAACAAAAAGGATATTTGGTAACAGGATCCGATGATGAGATTTTTGAGCCCTCTAGGTCCAGACTGGCCGCACATGGCATTCTGCCCGAGGAGTCGGGTTGGTTTCCAGAAAAAATAACGAAACAGATTGATACCGTGATACTGGGCATGCATGCCCGAGAGGATAATCCTGAACTGATAATGGCAAGGAGAATGGGTATCGACATAAAATCTTTTCCGGAGTATCTTTATGAACAGACAAAGGACAAGAAACGGATTATTGTTGCCGGTAGCCACGGCAAAACAACGGTTACCGCTATGATAATGCATGTTTTTGGGGCCCTGGGAATGAAATTCGATTATATGGTTGGATCACAGGTTGAGGGTTTCGACACCATGGTCAGGTTATCCGGTGATTCTGAATTTGCCGTTTTTGAAGGGGACGAATATCTGACCTCGCCTATCGACAGGCGTCCAAAGTTCCACCTCTATATGCCCGATATCGCGATTATCAACGGGATAGCATGGGACCATATGAACGTTTTTCCCTCTTTTGAGAATTATGTGGATCAGTTCAGGATTTTTATTGAAAAGATTCTGGATGGGGGAACTTTGCTTTATTGTGATACTGATCCGATTTTAAGGAAGTTGGTGATGGAATCAAGGAAAAACATTGTTAAAATTCCCTATTCCGCCCATCCATTTATCCAAAACGAAGAGGGGATTTTCCTTGAAGCATACGGGGAAAAGTTCCCTGTAAAAGTATTTGGTGAACATAATATGCAGAATATCTCGGCGGCAATGGGTGCCTGTAAAGCTGTTGGCATCAAAGAGGCCAGTTTTTATGAAACTATTGGAACTTTCACGGGTACGGCCAAAAGATTACAAAAAATTGCCGAAACCGGAAATGGCATCGCCTTTTTGGATTTTGCCCATTCACCTTCAAAAGTTGAAGCCACCGTTGAGGCGGTAGCTGCCAGATACCCGCAAAGCGAAATAATCGCTTGTCTCGAATTACATACATATTCCAGTCTGAATCCTTCATTTCTGCCCCAATATTTCGGAACAATGAAAAAGGCCGATTTTTCTTATGTATATTACAGTAAACATGCCCTGGAATTGAAAAAACTGCCTCCGATTTCAAAAAATGATGTAGAAAAGGGGTTTGGCGACGATAATGTTGCCGTTTTTGATGATGCGCGGCAAATGTTTGATGAGATTAAATCCAAGAGTTTTAAGAAGCCAGTTTTTTTGTTCATGAGTTCCGGTTCTTTTGATGGTCAGGATATGGTTAAACTGGCCCGGGAACTGTTAAGATAAACGACAGGTCTGTTTAATTTTAAAGACAATAAGCAATATTTTATAGCCTATATTTTGATTATCAGCAGGATATAGAACAACCTCCATAAACAAAGTGGAAATTAACATGGTTAGTTTTTTCTTTGAAAATATTTTGTATAACGAAAAAAAACTGCTTACTTTGCGGACTCATTTGTGAGTTCTTTTTATGGTCCATTCGTCTAGTGGTTAGGACGTCAGGTTTTCATCCTGGTAACAGGGGTTCGATTCCCCTATGGACTACAAATTTTGGAAGATAATTTATTTATTATGGCAAACCATAAATCATCAGAAAAAAGGATCAGGCAGACAGAGGCCAGAACCAAAAGTAACAGGTACTACGCTAAAACAATGCGCAATGCGTTGAAAAGATTGCGTTCAACTACCGATAAGAAAGAGGCTTTGGAAATGGCTCCCAAGATGGACTCTATGTTGGACAAGCTTGCCAAGAGGAATATTATACACAAAAACAAGGCGGCAAACCTCAAATCGTCCGTTCAGAAGCACATTAACAGTCTGAACTGATCAAAAAAAGGTATTTTTTTACTGCAGGGTTACCCGTTCAGGGCAACCCTTTTTTATTTTCTTAAAATTTTCTTTTTGCTTTTATTTTTCGAACCGGTTGGTTATCTTGCCAACGGAATAAATTTTTCGTTGAAATGAGTCTTAAAATAAAAGATTGGGCAAAAGAGGATAGGCCGAGAGAAAAACTTGTCGCCAAGGGGCCTTCGGCTCTAAGTGACGCCGAACTACTGGCAATTTTGATATCAACAGGAACCAAGGAAAAGTCGGCCGTGGATCTTGGGCGCGAGCTGTTGAAGCAGGCTGACAACAACCTGGATACTCTCGGAAAACTTGAACTTTCCGATATCAGGAAAGTGGCCGGTATAGGAGAAGCCAAAGCGGTAACAATAGCGGCGGCACTTGAGCTGGGTAGGCGAAGGAAGATGGCAACTCCCCCGACGAGAGCGCAGGTCAGGAGTTCAAGAGACGCTGCCGATATTTTTCAACCTTTATTGGCCGATCTCAAGCATGAGGAGTTTTGGTTGCTGTTTCTCAGTCGTTCCAACAAAGAGATAAGCAGGATGAAACTGAGCCAGGGAGGGATAAGTGGGACTGTAATAGATGTCAGGATTATAATGAAAAAAGCTGTTGAATGTTTAGCTTCGGGATTAATCCTTTGTCATAACCATCCATCAGGAAACACCTCCCCGAGTGAAGCAGATATCCAACTGACACGTAAAATCAGGGATGCGGGGAAACTTATGGACGTGAACCTTCTGGATCATATAATAATTTGTGGCAACGATTATTACAGTTTTGCCGATAATGGAGAACTTTAATTGGAACGACCAAATAGTTGGGAGTCATCAACTTTTTTGACAAGACCTTTATCCGGGCAATTTTCAGCCATTATCTTGATGCTCTTTTTCAACACAGGATGTACCAGTTCAGGGGCTATATCGGCAAGAGGTTTCAAAACAAACATCCTCTCCCCTATATGAGGATGGGGGATGGTCAGGTTTGGGCTGTTTACTACAGATTCGTTGAAAAACAGAATATCCAGGTCAATAGGCCGGTTTTGATAAACAATGGACTCTCTTTGGCGGCCAAGAGATCTTTCAATACTTTGAAGCGCATCCAGAAGATCATCCGGATTTAGTTCGGTGTCAATTAAAACGACAAGATTCAAGAAACGGTTTTTGGATTCAAACCCCCACGGTTCCGCTTCATATATGGGAGACTTGACAATAATTTGACCCACCGAACCATTGATATTGGCCAAAGCCATTTCAATGTTCAGCGCCCTATTGCCAATATTTGAACCTATACCGATAAAAACTTTGTTCATCAATCAATATTTTCTTTGCCCGGGAATCTTTTGCTCCCATAAAGTCGCGTTATGATCATACTTAATTAAATGATCACAATGTTTTCATCCAACAAACTTAAATTAAATAGTCAATTGTAATCCATTTTTTATACTTTTAGCTCGGAATAAATAGGCAGATAATTAATAACGTAACCATTATAGTTTGTAAATAGAGTTTCAAATAAGCATTTAAAATAGAGGTAAATGAAAAAATTTCTTCTTTATACTTTGGCTACCGTTATCGGTATAATATTGGCATCACTGCTCTTTTTTTTCGTGATTTTGGGTTCGCTTAGCGTTATGATAGCATCGGGAGACAAAGGAGTTACGGTAAAAAACAACACCATTCTGGTGATAAACACATCTACTGTTATAACAGATAAGACAAGTAATGACCCACTTGCCGGGTTTAATTTTATGAATCTCTCGTTCACCCCCGCTTTGGGATTGAACGATATTTTGGGAAGTCTTGAAATAGCCGCCAATGATCCAAAAATTGAGGGTATACTTATAGATATCGGTTTATCGCCAAATGGGTGGGCAACAACCAGGGAGGTTAGGGAAGCTTTGCACAGGTTCAAGAGAGAAAGCGGAAAATTTATAATAGCCTATTCCAATAAAGTTGTGGACCAAAAAAGTTATTATCTTTCCTCTATAGCCGACAAGATATATATAAACCCAATGACCAATCTTGAGTTTAAGGGCATAAGCGGACAGGTTATGTTCTACAAAAACGCTTTGGACAGGCTTGGAGTTGAGGTACAGGTACTCCGTCACGGTAAATTTAAAGGCGCGGTTGAACCTTATATGCTTGAAAGCATGAGCGAAGAAAACAGGGCACAGATTGAGGAGTATACCGGTTCAATATGGAATTCCGTTCTCGAGGACATTTCTGTTTCCAGGGCTATTCCCGTAGCGGACCTACGGTATTTTGCGGATAATCTGGTGGCATATCAGGCCGAGGGAGCACTTGGGAACATGCTTGTAGACAGTCTGATATATAGAGATGAACTGGAAGCAATATTAAAAGATAAGGTTGAAATTGATCAATCCAAAAAACTGTCGACAATTGAATTTACCGATTATAATAAATCAGTGGCCAACATAAAGAAAGGTTCAGTAAAAGATAAAATTGCCGTGATTTATGCGGAGGGAAGTATTGTGTCAAGCGATTATGGACAGAATATTGAAGGGGAACGTTACGCGAAACTTATAGGAAGGGAGAGAGTTGACACTACAGTAAAAGCAATAGTATTGCGGGTCAATTCTCCGGGTGGAGAGGCAATCTCCGCGGATATTATCTGGCGAGAGGTAGAGCTGGCATCCCGTGTAAAGCCGGTAGTTGTATCTATGGGCGACTATGCGGCATCAGGCGGATATTATATTTCAGCGGCGGCGACAAAAATATATGCCCAACCGGTTACTATTACCGGATCAATAGGAGTGTTCGGATTGGTGCCAAATGCCGAGTCGCTCTTGAAAAAGAGGCTGGGAATAAATGTTGAAACGGTAAATACCAACCGAAGCTCGGATTTCCCGACTCTCTTCAAACCTATGACCCCATTCGAGACAGAAGTGATGCAACAAAGCATAGAGAATGTATATGATAATTTTATTGATAGGGTTTCCAGTGGAAGATCAATGAGTTATGAAGAGGTTGACAATATTGGACAAGGAAGGGTTTGGAGCGGCATTGATGCGAAAAGGATAGGTCTTGTTGATGAAATTGGGGGATTAAACGATGCGATTATCTCAGCCGCTTCATTAGCCGGATTGACGGAATACTCTATCAAGGAATTGCCGGAAAAAGAGGACGTTTATTTACGATTAATGAAACAACTTGGAGGCGAAGTACGTTTAAACATTGTGAAAAAGGAGTTAGGCGTCTCGTATAGGTTATATAACGAGTTCATAGGGTTGAAACATTATAGTGGAGTACAATTAAGGATGCCCTACTTTATTGAATTATAGGAACAGATGGACAATAGAAGTATATTATTATACCCGTTTTCACTTATATATAATGTTGTTACCTCTGTCAGGAATTTTTTGTACGATAAGGGAGTTTTCAAGACGGTTCAATACGGAATTCCCGTAATATGCGTGGGCAATATTACAGTCGGGGGCACGGGAAAAACGCCGCATACCGAGTATATTGTCCGATTGCTTAAAAAAGAGTATAGGGTCGCGGTTTTGAGCAGGGGCTATAAGAGGAAAAGCAAAGGATTCCGGTTGGCCTCAAAAAACTCTACCGTAGATGAAATTGGGGACGAACCGTTACAGATTTTCAGAAGATTTCCGGATATTGCCGTGGTGACCGATAGNAACAGGAACAGAGGNATAGAGACCATATTGAAAAAAAGACCAGATANCGATGTGATAATTATGGANGACGGTTTTCAACACAGAAGCGTTACCCCGGGATTGTCAATAGTGCTATGTGACCATGGCAGGCCGGTATACGAAGACCATCTCCTGCCTTACGGCAATTTAAGGGAGACAAGGAAGAGCCTTGGAAGAGCCGACCTTATAGTTGTAACAAAAACACCTGCCGGTTTTTCTTTGGATCCTGACGGTGCCTTTTACAAAGGGCTGAGAAAGTATTATTCAGGCGATGTGGTTTTTACCTCCATTGATTACAAAGAATTTGTTCCGGTATTTCCAAAAAGTTCTTACAATATGGCTCCGGTTCTTAAACAAAACGATGAAGACACTGGAATAGTACTGATAACAGGAATTGCCAATCCCAAACCGTTGATAGACCATCTAGGCGCGATTTTTAATGAGGTTGTTCATCTCGAGTTTTCGGATCACCATAGATTCAGCGCGAACAATATCAAATCAATCAGTGACGCGTTCGATAAGTTGAACACAATAAGGAAGTTTATTGTTACCACTGAAAAGGATGCTGTCAGACTTAGGGAGTTTTCGGAAATAACCCGACCCATCCAACCTTTTGTTTATTACTTAAGATTGGAAATAGGCTTTTTGGAAGGAAATAAGGAAATATTTGATAAAATCATCTTCGACTATGTTGGAAAAAATCAAAAAAACAGTTGAATTCCTGAATTCGAAAGGAATTGTCGATCCCGTTGCGGGCATTGTTCTCGGTACCGGACTGGGAGGTCTGGCAACAAAAATTGAGAACATAATTGAGATAAAATATAAGGAGATTCCCAATTTCCCGGTATCAACAGTTGCCGGACACGAAGGCAAGCTTATCTTCGGAGAATTTGGACGTAAAAAAGTTGTGGCCATGAAAGGCCGTTTTCACTATTATGAAGGTTATGATTCAGATAAAGTAGTATTTCCGATAAGAGTACTTAAATATTTGGGAATAAAATCTTTATTTTTATCCAACGCATCCGGAGGTGTAAATCCCGACTTCAATATAGGTGATATAATGATAATTAATGATCACATCAACCTTCTTCCTAACCCATTGATTGGCCCGAATGATGACCGTATAGGACCCCGTTTCCCCGATATGAGCGAGGCATATGACAAATACTTGATAGGCCGTGCTCTGTTGATAGCCCAGGAAAACAAGATCAAGGTGCGACAAGGAGTATACCTTTCAACCAGTGGCCCTACATTTGAAACGCCCGCCGAATACAAATATTTCAGATCTATAGGTGCTGATGCCGTTGGCATGTCAACTACCCAGGAGGTAATAGTCGCCCGTCATGTTGGATTGCCCGTTTTTGCCGTTAGTATCATAACTGACCTTGGGGTTGAGGGGAAGATTAAATACGTGACACATGAGTTGGTTATGAAGGAAGCGGAGAAATCGGAATCAAATATGACCACCATAATGACGGGAATGATAGGGTTAATGTGATTTATTAATGGGCTTCCAGCCAGTTTTTGCCCGAACCCGATTCAACAATCAACGGTACCGATAATTTAGCGGCGTTTGACATCTCGTAAACTACCAACTCGTTTATCTCTTCCATTTCTGAAAATGGAACCTCAAAAATCAACTCATCATGTACCTGGAGTATCATATTTGTATGGAATTTCCCGGATTTAAGCCTGTTATGGATATTGATCATAGCAATCTTTATAATATCGGCCGCTGATCCCTGAATAGGGGCGTTGATCGCGTTTCTTTCGGCATTTCCCCTGATCGTTTGGTTTCTCGAAGCAATACCCCGCAACTCTCTTTTTCTGCCGAAAATNGTTGTTACATATCCATTTTTCCTGGCAATGGCTATACTTTCATCNATATAATTTTTAACACCGGGATAGTTGTTGAAATAACCTTCGATCAATTCTTTGGCCTCGGTTCGGCTAATTCCCAGGCGTTCCGATAAACCAAATGCCGATATTCCATAGATAATCCCGAAGTTGGCGGTTTTTGCTTTATCCCTCATTTCACGGGTTACCTCTTCAACCGGGACTCCGAATATTTTTGAAGCTGTCGCTGAATGAATGTCATGTCCCGAGTGGAAATCGGCAATCATATTGGAATCTTTGCTAAGATGCGCCATCAGCCGGAGTTCAACCTGGGAATAGTCGGCCGACAGAAAAAGGGATCCCTCTTGTGGCACAAAAGCTTTTCGGATAAAACGGCCCCTCTCCTCCCTTATAGGAATGTTTTGCAGGTTGGGATTGTTTGAACTGAGGCGTCCCGTTGCGGCCACTGCCTGGTTGAACGAGGTGTGGATCCTGCCTGTTCGTGGGTTGATAAGTGCCGGAAGAGCATCAACATAAGTGGATAATAATTTTCTTAAACTTCTGTAGTCCAAAACCTTTTCAATTATCGGACTTTTATGTTTCAGCCGTTGCAGTGTCTCCTCATTAGTAATAAATTGCTTTGTTTTGGTGGTTTTCGCTTTTTCGTCGAGTTTCATCCTAACGAACAGAATTTCCCCCAGTTGCTTAGGAGAAGAGATATTGAATTCCACCCCCGCGATCTGATAAATCTCCTGTTCCAAAGTGATCATATCTTTTCTCATATCTTCGGCAACTGTTTTAAGACTCTCTTTATCAAGTATAACTCCTGTTCGTTCCATTGATGCCAACACCTCAACCAACGGCATTTCAATATTATTGAACAGGGAAAGGAGATTTTCATTTTCAAGTCGCGGCGCGAATACTTTTTTAAGCTGAAGGGTGATATCGGAGTCCTCAACGGCATATTCGGTTAATTTATCCAGCGGAACCTCCCTCATGTTCTTTTGGTTTCCCTTTTTTTCACCTATCAGGGATTCTATACGTAGAGGGGAGTAATTGAGGTAATTTTCCGCCAGTGCGTTCATATTATGCCGAGTGTCGGGTTCCAGCAAATAATGCGCGATCATAGTGTCAAACAGGGGAGCTTTTATTTCGATACCGTAGTTCGCCAACACCTGCATATCAAACTTAATGTTTTGTCCGACTTTAAGAATATTATCGTTTTCAAAAAGGGGCCGCAATATTTCAAGTTTTTCAAGGGTATCATCATCTGATCCGGAAAAATGGACAAGATAGCCGCCCCCTTTTTCCCATGAAAGGGAAATCGCCACGATAGCCGCTTCCAATGGATCTATATCTGTGGTTTCGGTATCAATACATATCTCTTTTTGTGACAAGGCAATATCAACAACACGTTTCAAATTATCCCTGTCGGTAACCAGTATATAATTGTGGTCAGTTTCGTCTATTGTTAAAAACGACGAAACCGGGAAAAGTCCCGCATCACCGGTATCGAACAGGGTGGGTTGTTGGTTGACAACCTGGCTTAAAGGGGTCTTTTCAGCCATCTGTGTTGGGATATTCGGGGCAGAAACTGCCCTGGAAGAGATTTTGGCGGCGAATGTCTTGAATTCAAGTTCTTCATACAAAAGATAAAGAGCGTTATAGTCAGGTTTACCTATTTCAAGCTGCTTCTCGTCAAGTTCAATGGGCACATCTTGTCTGATAGTGGCCAATTCTTTCGACAACAATATTTTATCGCTGTTATCTTTGATGGTATCCTTCAGTTTGCCGTTAAGCTTGCCACTGTTGGCAATGACATTTTCCGCCGACCCATATTCAGATATCAACTTACTGGCAGTTTTTGGTCCAACCCCCGGGGCGCCCGGTATATTGTCGGAACTGTCGCCCATCAAAGCCAGAAGATCGATAACCTGTGATGGACTTGAAACAGAAAATTCCCTTAGAATGTCGTTGACGCCCCAAAGTATGGAATCATTTCCGCCACGGGAGGGTTTGAGCATGAATACATTCTCGCTCACCAACTGAGCGTAATCTTTGTCGGGTGTCATCATGTAGGTCTCAAAACCACTTTCAGAGGCCTTTTTTTGCAAAGTCCCGATAACATCGTCCGCTTCGAAACCGGGACATTCAATAATAGGGATCCTATACGCTTCCAACAGCCGCTTGATATAAGGTACCGCCACAATAATATCTTCGGGTGTCGCTGACCGGTTAGCCTTGTACTCACTGTAAATCTCGTGTCTGAAGGTTGGGGACGGAGTATCAAAAGCTACCGCGATGTGTGTAGGGTTTTGTTTGTTGAGTACCTCTTCCAAGGTAAGCAAAAAACCGAAAACCGCGGAGGTGTTCAATCCTTTGGAAGTGACTCTAGGGTTTTTTATAAAGGCATAGTATGATCTGAATATCAGTGCATAGGCATCAAGTAAAAACAATCTTTTCGGTTTACTCATTATATTTTATATTTTCTTTTGTTATCTGAACAAGAGTCGCCGCAAAATTTAGTTGTTGTCATTGGCGAACCACTCCGCGAACATGTTGGCGGTTTCATGGAGGCGTAAGCTGTGGAGCCTGACCCCATCCGGAAATTTACCCGCCAATCTTTCGGCGAAATCTGTTACAAGATTTTCACATGTCGGTTGATAGTCAACCAGGTTTATATTCTCGAACATTTCAAGAAGTGAATTTAGTTTGTCTTTTTCATACTCTTTGCTCAAAACCACTGAATGGTCGAATATTGAAATGATTTCCCTGTTGACAATTCTCTTCATCTCAGCGAAATCTATTACCATTCCGTTTTTTGGGCTGGTTTTGTCATCTGCCGGAATACCCGTCAATGTGACCAAAAGTTTGTATGAATGGCCATGAATATTTCGGCAAGGCCCATCATAATTGCCCAGAACATGTGCCATTTCAAATGAAAACTCCCTTGTAACCCTGATAGTTGTAGCCATTATTCATTAGTTATTGGTTCCCTCCAAAGTTACACATTCTCCCTGAACATTGGGTATATGATAAATGTGTACTATTATAAATAATACGATAATAAACGTTTACTTATAATCATAATACATATCTTTGGCGCCAATTTAATTTTGTTATGGACCATAAAGAAAACATTCTGACGTTTCCCTCTTTGTACAGGGAAACAGTATCGAAATACGGGAACAATAACGCTTACGCCTTTGTAGGCGGGAAACCTATCGATTTTAATGAGGCTTACCGGAGAATAAACGCGATTTCCGCTCTACTTGGCAAGGCGGGAATAGAGAAAGGAGATAGGGTGGCTCTATTGAGCGCCAATATGCCAAATTGGGCGATTGCATACTTCGGAATCACCTTTATGGGCGCGGTGGTTGTTCCACTTTTACCTGATTTTTCACCGAACGAAGTGTCAAATATTTTGGTCCACTCCGAAGCGAAGGGGATTTTTATCTCATCTCAACTGATACCAAAACTGGATAGAAAATGTTCGGATAAGTTACAGACGGCTATTATTACGGACGACTTTTCGATCTATTTTTCCAATGATGAATCCTTGAAGTATGACCCAACGGATGTTCCATCTTCAGAATATGCCGTTGATGAAGAGGATATAGCGTCTATTGTTTACACTTCGGGCACTACCGGACGTTCAAAAGGGGTAATGCTGACACATAAGAATATTTGTTATAACGCCCTTAAAGGACGGAAGATTCAATGGGTTGATGGAAATGACACCTTTTTATCGCTCCTTCCATTGTCGCATACTTATGAGAACACTCTCGGACTTATTCTTCCCATGATAGGGGCCTCATGCGTATATTATTTGCGCAAGCCACCAACTCCCTCGGTATTAATGCCAGCATTGAAGGAGGTAAGGCCAACAACGGTATTGTCGGTTCCATTGATCGCCGAAAAGATCTATTTTGGGAAAATAATGAAGACTTTCAATAAAAATTTGGCAATAAGAACCATATACAAGATTCCCTTTTTTAGAAAACGTTTGAACAAAGTAGCCGGGAAAAAACTTTTGGAGACTTTTGGAGGCAATCTTAGGTTTTTTGGAGTAGGAGGAGCAAAACTTAATACAACAATAGAAAGATTCTTCAAAGAGGCCGGGTTTCCTCACGCCATAGGTTATGGTTTGACCGAGACTTCACCTTTGATTGCCGGAACAAGTCCCTATAAGACAGTTATAGATTCTACCGGTCCGGCAATTGAGGGCGTTCAGATAAAGATAAACGAACCCGATAGTAATGGAGAGGGGGAGATATGGGTTAAGGGTCCTTCCGTGATGAAGGGATACTACAAGGAGCCGGAGATGACGGCAGAGGTTATGACAGAAGATGGTTGGTTCAAAACCGGCGATCTGGGAGTTATCGATTCCAAAAGCAATCTTTTTATTAAAGGCAGGTTAAAAAATATGATTGTCGGGTCAAGTGGGGAGAATATCTATCCGGAAGAGATTGAATCTATTATCAACAACTTCAAATTTGTTATTGAGTCCCTGGTTGTTCAGAAAAAAGGCAAATTAGTCGCCATGGTGCATATCAATATGGAAGAGTTTGAAAACAGATATGACCACTTAAAAGGTATCGCTGAGAGATTGGAAGAAAAAAGGAACGAACTTCTCAATGAATTGAAGGAGTATGTCAATCACAACGTCAGCAAATATTGCAGGATAAATCAGGTTGTGCTACAACCTGTTCCTTTCCAGAAAACAGCGACCCAAAAGATTAAGAGGTTTTTATACAGCAAATAAAGGCAATAGATGTTTTATTTCCTATAATCTGTTTCTGCTCCCACAATTCAAAACGGGTGTTGTTCAATTAATTGTGGGAATCTCAAAAAATAAGGTGCTTTTTTATGGGCCATTACTATAAAATCTTATTTTCGCGCATAACTAGAATTGAACGGCCATGACAAAACTTTATGAAAAACTCGTTAAATCATGTCCTTCCGGTACGGAGGTAAAAAGGAGCATTCCCAGGATCGTGGAGTCTATACCCAAGACATATGGGAAACATTTACTAATGAATATCTTAAACTGTGTAGATCTCACCACATTAAATCCAACCGACACAAAAACCAGGATATTGCAGCTTACCGGAAAAGTAAACAGTTTTCAGGTAAGGTATTCAAATATTCCCAATGTCGCCGGAATTTGCGTATTTCCAAATTATGCGACAATTGTAAAGGATCGTCTTACCGCGAAGAATGTCAAAATTGTTTCCGTTGCGGGATCTTTTCCTACCTCCCAGACATTTCGGAACCTAAGGGTGGCGGAGAGTAAAATGGCTGTTGATGCGGGNGCGGAAGAGATAGATGTTATGATCAATCTTGGAGCTTTTCTCGGGGGGGATTATGAAACCGTGATAAGCGAGATCAGTGAGATTAAAAGCGCTATAGGTAATAAGACACTCAAGGTAATAATAGAATCCGGTTGCCTGAACGGTTACGAACAGATTTTTAAAGCTTCGATGCTGGCAATGGATGCGGGGGCGGATTTTATAAAAACATCTACCGGCAAAAATGGCACTGGAGCCACTCCCGAAGCGGCTTACGTTATTTGTAAAGCAATATCCTGTTTTTACGGGGAGACCGGGATTCAGGTTGGCTTCAAGGCTGCGGGAGGAATATCGGAAGTAAACGATGCGGTTGTTTTTTATCAGATTGTAAGTACTTGTNTGGGNGATAAGTGGCTGAACAATAAATCTTTCAGGATAGGAACCAGTCGTCTTGCCAACAATATCCTCTCTGAAATAGCCGGAGAAAGGCATGAACATTTCTGACACTATACCTGTTTATGGACCGATAAACTACCCGGCTCTTTCCTATTTTGACCCCTCAAAAGTTGTTTTACAGATCAATAGTGACAGTCTGGAACGGTTTCCTGTTAATATGATAACCGCTAACAGGCAGCATAGTCATGAGTCTTTAGAGAGACTATTGGGGCACCTTGAGGAGGGAGAACTTCTTATCCTGGGAACAAGTATGGATTGGTTATTGATTATTGTTCTTTTCTCCGCTTTTACATATGGAGTTTTAAGATTTTTTCTGGGAGAGCGCATATTCGGCAATATTACTGTAGCATCGGGCCACAGGTTTTTGGAGCCCGCCCAGGATATGTCGGTGCTTTTCCACTGGAACACCATTATCCTGCATTTTATATCGTACCTGAATTTAGCAATATTTACATATTGCGCGTTCAGCTATTATAACTTGATACCCGATAAAGTAAGTGGCCCATTTTTCATTTTAATAGCGACGATTTTTTGGGGATTGGCCGTATTGGGTCGTCATATAATTTGCTCCGTTACCGGACATATAAGCGGGTATAAAAAGCTGTTCAATGACTATATTTTGTCTGTTTACGCCACATACAGGATAGTTGCTTTGGTTCTTTTTGTAATTTCCATATTGATGTTATACACATCTATTTTGCCGACCAAAGCGCTGATGTTTATCGCATTGGTAATTGTTGCCATATTGTTTTTCTTTCGTTTTCTGGGGCTTTTCACGGCTTTTGTTAAAAGTGATGTTTCAATATTCTATTTGATTTTGTACCTTTGTGCCCTTGAAATATTGCCTGTGGCAGTGGTCGTTAAATATATTCAGAGACTTCTTTTGAACAGTTAATCATAAGTGAAACATAAAAACCTGAACAATTGAAAATTAGGAAGATTTTAGTGTCGCAGCCGGAGCCTCTTAATCCAAAATCGCCTTATTATGAGTTGGCTAAAAAGTATAATTTTAAGATTGATTTTAAGCCGTTTATACAGGTTGAAGGGGTTACCTTAAAAGAGTTCAGACGTCAGAAAATCAACATTCTTGATTTTTCCGCGGTAGTTTTTACCAGTAAGACCGCTATCGATAATTTTTTCAGAATATGTGGGGAGCTGCGTTTATGTGTACCGGAAACGATGAAATATTTTTGTATTACCGAAAATGTAGCTTTCTATCTCCAAAAATATATCGTGTACCGGAAAAGGAAGATTTTTTTCGGGAAATCAAAGTTTCAGGATTTGATGGAGGTTATTGGCAAGCATCCGAATGAAAAATATCTTGTTCCACTTTCAGATCCGCATAAAGCCGAAATACCCGAGCTTTTGAACAAACACAATATCAAGCACACTATCGGTACTTTTTACAGGACCGTGAGCAGCGATTTCTCGGACATGAAGGAGTTTGATTATGATATGTTGGTTTTCTACAGTCCCGTTGGTGTTAAGGCGCTTAAGGAGAATTTTCCCGGTTTTGTTCAGGGCGACATTAAGATAGCCGCATTTGGTCCTACAACGGCTTCAGCCGTTACCCAAGAGGGATACAGGCTTGACGTTCAGGCGCCAAATCCCGAAGCGCCATCGATGACAATGGCTTTGGACAACTTTTTGAAAGAGCACAATAAAGGCAATAAGTAATATATCTTTCATTTTTTAAGTGAGTTCGGGTAGGATATTTCCTCTCCATCTTTTTGATCATGTCGGGCCAAAACTTCCCAAAGAGAGAAAGGCTGCGCGGCCTTAAGCTTATATCTTCCCTTTTTGAAGAGGGAGAAACATTTTACATAAAGGGATATAAGGTGGCAATGAAAGAGGTTTCGCTGACCGAAAATGTACCTATAAGGATTGCCTTCGCGGTACCCAAAAAGTCAATTAAAAAAGCAGTGGACAGAAATTTGATCAGAAGAAGGTTGAGGGAGGCGTACCGAAAAGCCAAAGGACCACTGTTCAATCTACTTGAGCGCGACGAAAAACAGTTGGCAATAATGGTAATCTACCTTGGTAAGGAGATAGATGCGTATCCGGCTGTTGAAGATTCGATTTCCGAAATCTTAAAAATTATCGCTAACAGAATTTCTCTCTCTTAATTTGTTAAAGTTCTGTTAATTGTTTCTTTATCAAAGTTTAATCTGGAATCATAAAAATCATTCTAAAATATAAAAAGCATATATTCGCGGATTGTTCCGGAGGATGGAACCAAAGAGCAATAACCCAACATGAACCGGTATAGATGTTATTGGGTTTACATTTGGGTTGGACTTTATATGATCCATCACTGTTCAGTGGGCAACCGAAATAATATTATTCAATGAAAAGGAGAAATAATTCAAAGAGGATATCTATAGTCGCGGTACTGTTGCTGGTACCGATCAGTTTAATTTTTTTGGCGTTCCAAAACGAGTCCCGTGATTTCAAAATCTCAAAAAATCTGGATATTTTTTTCTCTCTTTTCAGGGAACTGAACACCTTTTATGTTGACGATATTGATCCCGATAAATTGATTAAAACCGGTATCGACAATATGTTGAGGACTCTCGATCCCTATACGGTATATTATCCTGAATCGGATGCCGATGAACTCACTTTGATTACCACGGGCAAATATGGTGGCATAGGTTCATTGATAAGGGCTGAAGGCGAGTATTGTATAATCAGTGGCGTATATAAAGGATTTCCGGCCGATATCGCGGGAATAAAACCGGGAGATGTTTTGATGAGCGTTGATGGTGCCAGCATCAAGGGGTTATCATCGGACGAAGTAAGCGAAAGACTCAAAGGCAATCCCGGAACGGAGGTAGAGNTGACACTGTTAAGCAACGGAGAGGAGAAGAAAATTACGATAAAAAGGGAGAGGGTGGCCATACCTCCGGTACCATACTATGGAATGATCGACTCCAATACGGGCTATATCTGCTTTACAAGTTTTACCCAGAATTGCGTGGCAGATGTCAGAAGCGCCCTATTGGATTTGAAAACCCACAATCCCAAACAGATAATTCTGGATATTAGAAGCAATGGAGGGGGATTACTCTCGGAAGCGGTAGAAATTGTCAACCTTTTCGTAGGTCCCGATAATGAGGTTGTATCAACCAAAGGAAAAGTCAAACGGTTTGATGAGACCTATAAGACCACAAAAGAGGCCGTTGATGCCAATATCCCCTTAGCGGTTCTGATAAACAGAAGTTCAGCTTCGGCCTCGGAGATAGTCGCGGGAGCGATCCAGGATCTCGACAGGGGTGTAATTATTGGTGAAAGATCGTATGGGAAAGGTCTTGTCCAGATATCCAGGCCGCTTAGCTATAACACGCAATTGAAAGTTACAACAGCCAAGTATTACACTCCAAGTGGAAGGTGCGTACAGGCAATTGATTTTTCGCAACGCAACGAAGATGGGAGCGTGGGAAGCGTTCCGGACTCCCTTATCAAGGAGTTTAAGACAAGAAACGGCAGGATAGTCAGGGATGGAGGCGGGATCGCGCCGGATGTTGAGGTTAAGGCCGAAATGCTGAGCCAGGTCGCTACCGAACTATACGTAAGGAATTTGATTTTTGATTACTCAACAAAATATTACTGGGAACATAAAGATATCCATACTATCGAGGATTTTGAGTTCACGGATTATGACTATGCCGATTTTTATTCTTTCCTGGTAGAAAGGGATTTTGATTATCAAACACTCACTGAAACGGCTTTGTCGGATTTGGTGACAACCGCCAAGAGGGAGAAGTATTACGACCTGTACGAGGCTCTTTTCAAGGAATTGCAACAAGATCTCTCCCACTCTTTGTCGCAGGATCTGGATCTCTTCAAGGAGGAGATAGTGGGTTTGCTTGAAGATGATATTGTCAGCCGTTATTTTTATGAAGAGGGAATGATCCAATGGTCGGTACAGAAGGATAAGCAGGTTATAAAAGCCATTGAAATATTGAATGATAGCCAAAAATACGACTCCCTGCTCACCTTTTCGTCGCGGCCATCAATCTAGTTTCTTATCACTGTACATACTTTTTTGATATCTGTCCGCCGTCCGTTGCCGGATAGTATCTCTATATGGATTATATAGATTCCATTGGTCGCCAATCCACCGTTCATTATCGTTCCATCCCAGAATATAACGGCACCGTCCTCCATTGTTATATTGTTGGTCAATCTATGGACCAACTTGCCGGTTTCGGAGTAGATCGATACAGAGACTACATTTCCTATTGTCGGCAAAGAGAAGGATAACTCCAATATATCCTCATAACCATCGTTATCGGGTGTTATCCGGGTTGACGACAGTTTTACGATCTCTTCCTGTTCCGATATACCCTCGCCATATACGGAGTTGACTCTTCCCGGGGTGGCGAAACCAACGCTTTCCGCCGCCGAGTGCCATGATGAACTTTTGTTGGAGGGCAAATTCGGCCTGATTTTTTCCAGGCTTATTCCCTCTGTTTCCGCCAACAGGGAAAAGTGCATCTTGTCGGTGTAAATAACCTCATCAATAAACTCCAAGCGGTCGGTCAACAGGAGCAGATGGCCCTCCTTGTCGGGCATGGAAGGCAACGAGGGCACCTTAAATATCCTTTCCGGATCGGACTCGGGATACCTGTTCACAAGTTTCGCGGGATCGGTTGTAACGACAAAGTACGATCCCGGCATCAGGCAGATTTGGGAAGGATAGAGGAGCACTACTTTTGAGGTGTCGCCGTTATCAGTATTTATCGACGCGAGTTTCAGACGACTTAAATCCAGGGGGTGCTCCGCTATATTATAAAACTCCAGGAAATCGGGCTCATCGATGAAAGGGTTGAAAAGAAGCTCGTTGAACACTAAATCACCTCTTTCCGCCGGAAACGTAAGTCCAAAGGTAAACCCATATCTTGTCGCCATGTTTCCGGCAAAATCGACCACCTTATCGCTTAAACTCAAATTATATGTTTTTCCGGGTTCCAAATCCCCGGTTAATGTCGCGATATAGTTTTTTCGCAGTGAATCTGTAGGGGTAATCGCGGAAAAAGTCAACTCTCCGCACACCAGGTAACCGATAGTCTCCATTTTGAGCACAGGTTCCGAAAAACTGATAGCAATGGTTTTGGTATCTGTTGGGAAAACATTTGTAAGGCCAATAAAATAGTTGTCGGGGTTGGAAGATGAAATTGAGTTGGCGAAACCTGGGGTTCCACCTGTAGGAGAATTCGAGGCGCTCCAATTATTGTCGTGAAACGGATAATCTGTATCAATCATCTCAAGTGACCATCCCCCGGAAAGTTTTAAATTGGAATTGTAATGATCAGCGGAGTAATCCACCCCGTGGATCAAATTTCCATGGTTGTCCAGCAGTAAAATTGTTCCACCATCGTTTGGGACAGCGGGGAAGCCGGTAAGTCCGATCACATCCCCATAATCGGCCAATAGAGTTGTTTGGTTATTGTGGCACATAATGGAGTATTGGCCGCTTTTCAACACTTTGTCGGGCAGATTGACTCCATTTTTGTTTATATAAACCTTCCAGCCGNACAAATTGAAATTGTATTCCGAGGCATTGTAAATCTCGATATACTCCGCTTCAGGCAACCCAACAGGCGGGGATGGNTCGGCCATTATTTCCGTAATAATTACATCGGCCAATTCTGCCCAAACGGGGAANATGTCGTATCGTAGCAANGAGGCCCTGTTCCCGGCTCTATCNGTTATGTTGCCTATTTCAAGAGTGTTTATTGATTTGTTCAGAAACTCTTTATGAAAGGTCAGCTCAACAGATTGTGGGGCCAGGAAAACCATCGATCCAACACTGTTGTCGTTTACACCAATAAAAATGTTTTCCGACAAAAAATGGTTCCAATCCACAGGCTCGGAGAAACTGACCACAAGTCTGTTCCTATCGGTAACAATAACCGTGTCAATCCGGGGAGCCACGGTATCGGCATAAAAAACGCCATTCAGGGAGATATCGTCCATCCATAGAAGCATATCGCCAGTCTTGGTATATCTGTATTCTATGACAAACCAACCCGNACCGGCCATCCTGTCNCCGGTACCNCNCGAAAAAACGGTACCTCCGGGGGTATCAACCGAAAGATTCCAGGTTCCTTCGACATCTCTTTCCACATTTATTGAGGCTACACTATTGGTGCCGATATCTTTTTCCCAGTTCACATTAGAGTTGACTATCACTGTTTTGTTCCCGTTTTCTATACTCCATAATCTCAATGTATCGTCACTGCCCGACAAATTTACCCCAAGCGCGAAACCTGACCGGGCGTCGGTGTTCTCCACAAAAGATGCCGGAGAAGAGTCGCTTATCAGCCAAACCGACCAATTATTGCTAGCGGAAGGGTTATAGTTGTATTTTATTTTAAACGACCAGGATGTAGGACCTTCGTCGGGGTGGAGATTCTTGATCTCTCTCCCTATATAGTCTGTTCCGGCATAGGAATTGTCGAAAATATGCCTGAGAGAATAATCTCCGCTTATCGCATCGGTGGTGTCGGCCGCCCATCTCTCCGGATAAAAACTCTCCCAACCGATTAGGGAACCCGATTCAAAATCGTCGTTTATCTGGCCACAAACCAGATATGGAACAAAAAAGAAGAGGATAGCGAGCTTCTTCATAATATCAATTCCCGGGGAAACGGCCAAAAAAAGGGATTTCAACCAATTTGTACCTAGGGTGTTCTCAAAAAGCCAACAATGGAGAATTATTTGATAAACATCCCGAAATATGCGATGAACAATTTGAAAAAAACTATTTTTGCGCCGTTTACACTATTTACTAACGTAAATATAATTATTACCTAACAAATCAAAAAAAATATTGAGATGAAAATTGCAGTTGTTGGCGCTACAGGTATGGTGGGCCAGACCATGATCAAGATCCTTGAGGAGAGAAATTTCCCCGTTACCGAGTTGATTCCTGCCGCCTCGGAGAGGTCGGTTGGCAAAGAGATTGCCTTTAAGGGCAAACAGGTTAAGGTCGTTAGTGTTATGGACGCTGTGAAAGCAAAACCGATATTCGCGATTTTCTCGGCGGGCGGATCCATATCCAAGGAGTGGGCTCCTGTGTTTGCTGAAAATGGTATTGTTGTGATCGACAACTCTTCAACCTGGAGGATGTACGATGAGATCCCCCTTGTAGTACCCGAGATAAACAGTCATGTTATCAAGAAAGGGGACAGGATTATAGCCAATCCTAACTGTTCAACCACCCAGATGGTTATGGCTTTGGCGCCGTTGCACAGAAAATATAAGATCAAACGTCTTGTTATAGCTACATATCAGTCCGTTACCGGTACGGGAGTCAAAGCTGTCCAGCAGATGATGGATGAAAGGGCAGGTATTGAGGGTCCCATGGCCTATCCCTATCCTATTGACATGAACTGTTTTCCTCATGGCGGATCGTTTCAGGAAGATGGCTATACAACCGAGGAGCAGAAACTTGTTGACGAAACAAGAAAAATCCTTGAAGATCCTTCAATAATGGTAACGGCCACGGCGGTAAGGATTCCGGTTGTTGGCGGCCATTCGGAGGCTGTGAACATTGAATTTGAAAAGGAATTTGATATCGATGAGGTAAGGAGTCTTATAGCCGGGTTCCCCGGAAACGTTGTACAGGACGACCCCTCGAAAAACGAATATCCTATGCCAAAATATTCCCACAACAAGGACCAGGTGTTCGTGGGCAGGATCCGCAGGGATTTTTCCAGGGAGAAATCGCTTAATTTATGGATAGTTGCCGATAATATCCGAAAGGGAGCGGCTACCAATGCCATACAGATAGCCGAATACATGGTGGAGAAGAAACTGTATTAAATATTCCGGAGGGGACACTGCCGTTTTTAAAAAATTCTCCCCGATAGATCCATGATATTACCGGCAACATATTTGGTTTATCGAAAACAGGGGAACAATTTTTATCTATAGCGGGGCATTATCGGAAGATATATTGTCGGTTGCCAATAACAGGATAGCACCGAAGAATCAGAGAGAATAGGGATACCTTTTGAGATGTATCCGTTTAACCTCCTCATAGAGAAGCTCCTTGAGTTTCTCTATGTTTGTTTTATGCTTTGCCGAGATGAAGACCGTGGGAAACGACTGGTCGTTCGCCATCCAGGTTTTTTTGAGATCATTGAGCGACAGGTTTTCGCGGGTCGCGGGAGTAAGGTCGTCCACATCTTTGGCCTCAAAAGAGAACTCATCTATTTTATTGAAAACTAGTATAGTCGGTTTTTCCGCCGATTCCAGGTCTTTTAAGGTTTGTGTGACTACCGTTATCTGTTCCTCGAACCGTGGGTGGGATATATCGATAACATGCAGCAGAAGATCGGATTCTTTCACCTCGTTGAGCGTCGACTTGAACGATTCAACAAGGTCAGTTGGAAGTTTTCTGATAAAACCAACGGTGTCCGAAATCAGGAACGGCAGGTCATTGATTACAACTTTTCTGACAGTGGTGTCGAGTGTGGCGAAGAGTTTGTCTTCGGCAAACAGATCCGATTTGCTGATCAGGTTCATCAGGGTGGATTTTCCAACGTTTGTATAACCTACCAGCGCCACGCGTAC
>JGI24710J26742_10000913_pt1 | contig 27650 bp, 25 predicted proteins | sample BioPla2DNA2_FD_26742 | JGI IMG/M metagenome (IMG submission 26742)
ATCGCCTGCAACAACGCGGGCAAGCAAACACCCGTGGATGACGGGATCGATTACGCCACCTTCGAGTACAAGGTGGACCGGTTTGCCGATATTGAAATACTTCGCTACCCGGTACCAGGCTTCAACGCCTTAACGCTTCAACAAAAGGAGTTGGTGTACTACCTCTCGCAAGCTGCCCTCGAGGGACGCGACATATTGTGGGACCAACATAACCGCTACAACCTCACCATTCGCCGCGTGTGCGAAGGACTGTACGAAAACTACATGGGTGATAAATCGACCGAGAACTGGAAGCTGTTCGAGACCTACCTGAAACAGATATGGATGGCCAATGGCATTCATCACCACTACTCTGAAGACAAAATACTACCTGGATTCCCCCAGGACTATTTTGTCTCTATCGTCAAGAGCGTGGACCCGGGACGGATGCCTTTCCGCGACGGGATGGCGGCCGATGAGACGCTGAAAGAGATACTGCCGGTAATGTTTGACCCCAACGTGATGCCCAAGCGGATGAACCAGGCGGCCGGCGCGGATATCGTGGCCACCTCGGCCGTGAACTTCTACGAGGGGGTTACCCAGAAAGAGGTGGAGGCATTCTACAACGCGAAGAAAGACCCCAACGACAACACACCGATTTCGTACGGCCTCAACAGCAAAGTGGTGAAGGAAAACGGGCAGGTGACCGAACAGGTCTGGAAGCTGGGTGGCATGTACGATAAGGCCATCGAACGGATCATCGGTTGGCTGGAGAAGGCGGAAGCGGTAGCCGAGAACAACCAACAGAAGGAGATTATCCGCGCGCTCATCAGCTTCTACCAGACGGGTGACCTGGAAACGTTCGACGACTACTCGGTGAAATGGGTGAAAGATACAGAGTCGCGGGTAGACTTTATCAACGGGTTCATCGAAACCTATACCGACCCGCTGGGATTGAAAGGATCGTGGGAGGCCCTGGTAAACTTCAAGAGTCTCGAGGCATCGGAGCGCACCCGCGTGATCAGCGAGAACGCACAGTGGTTCGAAGACAACTCGCCCATCGATGACCGGTTCAAGAAAGAGGAGGTGAAAGGGGTGTCGGCCAAAGTGATTACCGCTGCTATCCTCGGTGGAGACACCTACCCCGCCACGCCCATCGGGATTAATTTACCCAATGCCGACTGGATACGCCGGGATCACGGTTCCAAATCGGTCACCATCGATAACATCACCTTCGCGTACGCCAAAGCGGCCGAGGGGAACGGCTTCAGGGAGGAGTTCATGTGGAGCGACACCGAACGGGAACGGGCCAAACAGTACGGCACGATCACCGACAACCTGCACACCGACCTGCACGAGTGCCTTGGACACGGTTCGGGCAAGCTGCTCCCCGGGGTGGATGGCGATGCGCTGAAAGCGTACGGATCACCGCTGGAAGAGACGAGGGCCGACCTGTTCGCGCTCTACTACCTGGCGGACCCGAAGCTGGTAGAGCTGGGACTGCTACCGGATGAGGAGGCGTACAAAACGGAGTACTACTCCTACGTCATGAACGGCGCAATAACACAGCTGACCCGCATACAGCCGGGGAAAGATATTGAGCAGGCACATATGCGCAACCGGGCACTGATCTCCAACTGGGTGATCGAAAAAGGGGCTGCCAATAACGTGGTGGCGATGCAAAAACGGGACGATAAGAGCTACGTGGTCGTCAACGATTACGAAAAGCTGCGGCAGCTGTTTGGTGAACTACTGACGGAAGTACAACGGATCAAGTCGGAAGGCGACTACGAAGCCGGGAAGAACCTGGTGGAAACCTATGGGGTAAAGGTCGACCCGACCCTGCACCAGGAGGTGCTGACACGCTACGAGACGCTGAACATCGCTCCCTACAAGGGGTTCGTGAACCCGGTGTACAAGCTGGTGACCGATGAGAAAGGGAAAGTTACGGACGTGACCGTTTCGTACGACGAGAATTACGTGGACCAGCAGATGCGCTACTCACGTCAATACTCGGTGCTGCCGCTCAAAAACTAACATGACCTACCCGGAGACGCTGGAGTACCTGTACAGCCAGATGCCCGAGTACCAACGGATTGGTCAAAAGGCATACAAGGAGGGTCTGGACAACAGCCTCACGCTGGACAGGATATTCAACCACCCGCATCAGCGGTTCAAAAGCATCCACGTGGGAGGGACCAACGGCAAAGGATCCGTCTCCCACCTGTTGGCCGCTATCTTGCAAGAGGCAGGCTACCGGGTGGGGCTCTACACCTCACCGCACCTGATCGACTTCCGGGAACGGATCAAGGTGAATGGCCGAATGGTTCCAGAGGAGTACGTGGTGGAGTTCGTGGATAGGTACAGGGCACTTTTCGAGCCGGTGATGCCCTCGTTTTTCGAGCTGACCATGGCGATGGCGTTCCTCTATTTCGCCGAACAGGCGGTGGAGGTGGCCGTGGTGGAGGTGGGACTGGGCGGTCGCCTCGATAGCACCAACATCATCTCGCCCGACTTGAGCGTGATCACCAATATCGGGCGGGACCACGTGAAGATATTGGGGAATAGCCTCACCGAGATAGCAGCCGAGAAAGCCGGGATTATCAAACCCCGCACCCCGGTGGTGATTGGTGAGGCAGGAGATGGTGACGTGGAACGGGTATTTACCGAAAGGGCAAACTCGCTCAATGCGCCCCTCCATTTCGCGGAACGAAAGCGGGCGGATTTCACCGCGGAACGAAACCACTTCGGCTGGCTTTTCCACGCCGATGGATACCCACCCTTCATCAGCCAGCTGAACGGCTGGGCACAAGACAACAACGCGCGAACAGTATTAACGGCGGTGGACGTGCTGCTCGAAAAAGGGTATACCATTCCACGGGAAGCGGTCCTCATCGGGTTCGCCCGCGTGGTCAACACCACCGGGCTGATGGGGCGGTGGCAAACGATCTCCTCTACACCTCGAACCATCTGCGATATCGCGCACAACGCCCACGGCATCCGCTACCTGGCCGAACAGTTACGGTCGGAACCCTACGAGCAGCTCCACATCGTGTTCGGGATGGCCAACGATAAAGAGGTGGATGAGGTGCTTTCACTTATGCCGAAAGAGGCAACCTACTACTTCACCCGGGCGACAATCGATCGGGCGCTCAACGAAAAGAAGTTGGCCGCCATGGCGGCCGTGCACGGACTGAAAGGCCTCACCTACCCCACCGTTCCCGACGCGGTTAACGCGGCACGAAAAACCGCCGACAAAGAGAGAGACCTCCTCTTTATCGGCGGCAGTGCCTTTATCGTCGCGGAAGCGCTTTCGTTATCAGCAGTTTTACCAGATTAGAACGATCCGAAAGAGCGCCACTCTTTTCCTGCTTATGGGCTTTTCGCGTGTATTACCAGATTAACACGATCCGGAAGTTATAATCAAAAACGTACCGATCGTCCCTGTACACGTCTGAGGGCTGAATGAAAAAAACCACGATGGGATCAACCACCCCATTCACCTTATACTGAACGTCATAACTGATGGTTTCCGTGTAGGTATAAGTGACCTCTCCATTATTGTCCGTTCCATAGTAGGTATGTAAATAGGGAAGCATTTTCTGCACTTCGTTTTCATTCCGTTCTCCTATGAACAGGTAACCAATATTCGCACCGTTCTTGTAGATGAACTCCGTTAACTCGGGTAAATCGCAGACGACGAAGTAGTGCTTCATATCATCATCCCACCGCCAATCGCTCTTTTTCACGAAAATATTCACGATCTTCCACTGGGTGAATTCAAGTTGTTCGTTGTTCTGTCGTAATGCCTCTTCGATCATCCGGCGCACATCGTGCTCAGACAGGTAATCGTCATTAGCACAAGAATAGCTACCCAGCAGCAACGTGGCCGACAAAAGGGAGAGCAGGAACGGTTTGGTCATTTTCTTTATCATGTCAGTAAGTATTTAATCGGATTACGGTAATATGACTCGAAAACATCTCGAGCGTTTAAAGGGAACGACAAAAAAAAAGGGTATATTCGCGGTACAGGGGAGGAATGGGCATTTCTGCTCATAGTCATTCCTGCTTTCAAGGCGAAGATGTCAGCCATAGTTGAATAACTAACAACCAGTCAAGATGATTCAATACCTCGATTTACTGCAACGCGTCCTTGATGAAGGCGTTAAGAAAGAAGACCGTACCGGTACGGGCACCATCAGCATTTTCGGTCACCAGAGTCGCTACCGGATGAGCGACGGCTTCCCGGTACTCACGACCAAGAAGTTGCACCTGAAGTCGATCATCCACGAGCTACTTTGGTTCCTGAACGGCGACACCAACATTAAGTACCTGAACGACAACGGGGTACGTATCTGGAACGAGTGGGCGGACGAAGATGGCGACCTGGGACATATCTACGGGTACCAGTGGCGCTCATGGCCCGATTACAAGGGGGGCAGCATCGATCAGATATCACGCACCGTGGACGCCCTTAAAAACAACCCCGGCTCGCGGCGGATTATTGTCAGCGCGTGGAACGTGGCCGACCTGCCGAACATGAACCTCCCACCCTGCCACGCTTTTTTCCAGTTCTACGTGGCCGATGGCAAGCTGAGCCTGCAACTCTACCAGCGCAGCGCCGATATCTTCCTGGGTGTACCCTTTAACATCGCCTCGTATGCCCTGCTCCTGAAGATGATGGCACAAGTGACCGGGCTGGAGGAGGGAGATTTCGTGCACACCTTTGGTGACGCGCATATTTACCTCAACCACATGGAACAGGTAAACCTGCAGCTCTCGCGAACGCCCAGGCCACTGCCGCGAATGAAGATCAACCCGGACGTGAAGGATATCTTTGGCTTCCGATACGAGGACTTTGAACTAACCGGCTACGATCCGCATCCACATATCAAAGGCATCGTGAGCGTATGACGAGCCAGAGCGAAAAAACACCCCGGGTAGCGATTATCGTGGCGGTAGACGAACAAAACGGTATCGGCAGGAAAGGTGAACTCCTATGCCACCTCCCGGCCGACCTGAAACACTTCAAGGAGATCACGACCGGTCACGCCATCATCATGGGTAGGAAAACCTATGAGTCGCTCCCGAAAGGTGCCCTGCCCAACCGAAGGAACATCGTCCTCACCTCCGATAAAGAAACCGAGAATTACCCCGGCTGCATCGTGGTACGCTCCCTGGAAGAGGCATTTGCCTCCACCAACGATGAGAAGATCGTGTTCATCATCGGGGGGGAGAGGGTCTACCGTGCCTCCCTGCCCTTGGCAGACATGCTCTATATGACGCGTATACACCACACCTTTGACGAGGTGGACACTTTCTTCCCAAAGGTAGATCTCAATGAATGGGAGTTTGTAGAGGAAAAGAGGCATGAGAGAGACGAGAAGCATCCCTATAGTTTTTCATTTCAAACCTACATAAAAAAGGGGCAGTGACGCCAACATGTTTAAAATAATCCTTACATGCCCTTTAGAAGGATGATTTTAAAACCTAAAGGCTCCATACACCGAAATACAATCATTAAATAATCGTATGAACAAAATTGAAACAGCACGACAAAGTAGCCGGCTGCTCTCGCTCGATATCCTTCGGGGGATAACCATAGCCGGGATGATCATGGTCAATAATTCCGGTTCCGGGAGTTACACGTACCAACCCTTAAGGCACGCGCAATGGCACGGGCTAACGCCCACCGACCTCGTGTTCCCGTTCTTCATGTTTATCATGGGGGTGACCACCTTCATGTCGCTCCGGAAATTCAACTTCCAACCCTCCAGGGAGAGCCTGTGGAAGATCGTTCGCCGCACCGTACTTATCTTCTTGATCGGTGTGGCGTTGGGCTGGTTCGGTCAGTTGGTGGGTGGCCTGGCGCGGGGCGAATCCTTGATTGAAGCATCCACCCATTTCAACACGCTTCGTATACTGGGCGTGCTGCAACGCCTCGCCCTGGCGTACGGCTTCGCTGCCCTGTTAGCGGTATTGGTCAAACATAAACACCTCCCATGGGTGATTGGCCTGTTGCTCGTGGGGTATTTCCTCCTCCTGCTTTTCGGTAAGGGATTCGAGATGTCTGAACAGAACATCATCGCCGTGGTAGACCGGGCACTGTGGGGCACCGATCATATGTATAAAGACTGGACACCGGCGGGCGAACGCATCGCGCTCGATCCGGAGGGATTGCTTAGCACCATCCCCTCCATCGCGCACGTGCTGATTGGTTTCCTTTTCGGAAAGATGATCATCGAGAATAAAAACAACCATACCCGGGTTGAGAAGCTGATGATATGGGGAACCGTCCTCGCATTCTCCGGACTGCTCTTACAGTACGGCTGTCCCATCAACAAGAAAATATGGAGTCCCACCTTCGTGCTCGTTACCACCGGATTTGCAGCCCAACTCCTGGGATTGCTTATCTGGATTATTGATATCCGTAAAAAGAGACGCTGGAGCCGTTTCTTCCACGCCTTTGGAGTAAACCCGCTCATCGTGTATGTCTTCGCGGGGATGGTTGCCGTTCTTTTCTCCAATATCCGGTTCACCTGGCAAGGCGAGGCTATCTCCATCAAAGCATTCACCTACGAGGTGTTGCTGCAGCCATGGGCAGGAAATTACTTCGGGGCACTGCTCTACGCGCTTCTCTTCGTTGCGTTCTGCTGGTTATTCGGATACATACTCTATAAACGGAATATCTACATTAAAATATAATCCATTGAAGCCATCGAGCGAACACGCGATACTAATAGCCGATAGCGGTGCCACGAAAGCCGACTGGTGCCTGGTAAGGGGTGACGAGGTACTCCACCGGTACAAGGGCAAGGGTATCACCCCGGTATACCAAACGCTTGAAGAGATGACCCGGGAGATCCAAGAGCACGTGTTACCGCAATTCAAGGAGACACAGATCCGTGCCATCCACTTCTATGGATCGGGGTGCGTGCCGGAGAAAGCATCCATCGTGAGAGAGGCATTACACGCGTCGTTCCCACTGGACGCCATCATGGTACAAAGCGATCTGATCGCGGCGGCACGCGCGCTTTGCGGGAACGAACCGGGAATCGCCTGTATCTTAGGTACGGGCAGCAACTCCTGTGAATGGGATGGCCAACAGGTGGTTAAACAGATTCCTCCACTCGGTTTTATTTTGGGCGATGAAGGGAGCGGGGCTTCGTTAGGCAAGCAGTTGCTGGCCGATGCCCTGAAAGAGCGACTCACAGATGGGTTGAAAAAGGCGTTGCTGGAGGAATACCGGCTCACCCCTACCCTCGTTATCGATAAGGTGTACCGCGAACCGTTTCCCAACCGCTTTCTGGCGGGCCTCTCGCCATTCCTTCTCAAACATATCGACGATCCAACGATCCATCGCATCGTGCGCGAGAGTTTCTCCGCTTTTTTCGAGAGGAACGTGATGAAGTACGATTACCGCGAAAACAACGTCCATTTCGTGGGGTCCATCGCCTGGCATCACGAGGTTACCCTGCGGGAAGTCGCATCTGAAAAAGGAATAGAGGTAGGTAAAATCACGCCATCGCCCATGGAGGGATTGATCGCGTTTCACAATGAGTAACGAGGTAAACGCGAAAGTAAAACAACAAAAAAGATGACAAAATGAAGATAGAACGAATTACCCAAGTTGATGAAAAGACGGTAGAAGTTTTCAAGAGGCTTATGCCCCAGCTGACAGGCAAGGATGAACACCCTTCACTAGAGGAGTTACAACGGGTAATCCAGTCGGATGAGAGGCACCTCTTTTTCGCGACCGAAAACGGGGAGGTAATCGGAACCCTTACGTTGGTTTTTTACCAACTCCCGTCGGGACTAAAAGCGTGGATAGAGGATGTGATCGTTGACGAACAGGCTCGCGGCAAAGGGGTAGCGACCAGGCTGCTGAAGCACGCGCTTCAGGTGGCACGCGACAAGGGCTCACTGAAGGCCGATCTCACCTCCATGCCCTGGCGGATAGCCGCCAATCGCCTATACCAGAAGATAGGATTCGAGAAGCGAGAGTCCAATATGTACCGCTACTACTTCACGGATGACCGGTAAACGACCTCCTTGTTCGTCTCAACGCGAATCCGGTTGTTAAACACACGTGGATACCAGGCGTTTTTTTATTACCTTGCGGACATGAATCCCAGGAACGATTTACATAAAGCAAGCTTTCAGAAACAGGAGGCGGAGAGAAAGGTGAGGTGCCTGCTCTGTCCCCATATATGCCTATTACAAGATGGCGAGCTTGGGAAGTGCCTTGCTCGAAAAAACGTAGATGGCACCCTCTATTCGTTAAGCTACGAGAAGTTGTGCGCTATGGCCATCGACCCGATTGAGAAGAAACCGCTCTTTCATTTTTTCCCGGGCACTCCCATTCTGTCGCTTTCTACCGCGGGTTGCAATTTTCACTGCCTGCACTGCCAGAACAGCCACATATCTCAGGTACGCCCCGACGCTATCCCTTACCGTGAGCTGTCGGCTAAAGAGCTGATAGCCAATACCCTGTCACACCCATGCCAGCTCATCGCTTTCACCTACACCGAACCCACTATCTACTACGAGTACATGTTCGATATCGCCAAGCTCGCACACCAACAGGAAATCAAGACGGTGATGATCTCAAACGGTTATATTAACCGTGATCCGCTTCTGGAGTTGATTCCATTTATTGACGCGATGAATATCGACTTGAAGTTTTTCGACAACAGCCTCTATAGAAAAACAACGACCGGATCACTGAACCCGGTATTGCGAACGCTAAAAACCGTGAAGGAGAGCGGTGTCTGGCTTGAGATAACCAACCTGGTGATTCCTGACCACAACGACAGCCTGGAAGCAATGGAAGAGATGTGCCACTGGTTAGCCAACAACGGGTTTAAAGATACGCCGTTGCACTTTAGTCGCTTCTACCCCACCTACAAGCTCACCGACACGCCCCCCACACCCGTGAAAACCCTCCTGAAAGCCAGGGAGATAGCCTTACAACACGGTATACAGTACGTCTATTTGGGCAATGTAGCACACACGAAAGACGAGGATAGCTACTGCCATAACTGTAATGCGCTGCTGATTGAACGTTACAACTACGCTATCCGTGAATACCTGCTTGAAGATGGGAAGTGCCCCGATTGCGGAACCGACATTCCCGGACGCTGGCACAACGACTAAATGATTTTTCGCACAACCTTCGCTTCAAACAGCTTTTCTTTTCTAACGCGGTCTTCGCGAGATGTGTCCCCGCGACTTTCGCGTTAAGCAATAGAGATAAGACAAACTTGTTTGTCTTATGTTATGGCGAGCAGAAGTGCAGCGAAACTGAAAAGTTTATGAGCTCTTCGCCCTGAAAGCGAAAACAACCAGACAAGAAAGGCGAATTACAAAAAACCTTGTTCAGAGAAAACCGTTGAGGTGAAAATATGGATTTCGGCACTTTTCCAGCCATCCCAGCCGATTCTTGCCTTCTCCCGCGCACAATGACCGAGAAACTGCTCAACGTCCCACCCCGCTTCGGTGGCAACTTGCGGGAGGTAAACACCACTCGACCGCCCTTTAACCAGGTAGATACCGTGCTTACCAAGAACGATCTCCGAAGGATGCCCGATTTTTTTCAAGGGCGACAACACGGAGATCTCTATCTCAACCTCCTCCATCTCTTTTAACGAGACCCGGGGAAACCGGGGATCGTCTATCGCGGCAGCTACCGCCATCTCCCTCACGGTACTCAACAGGGGCTGCTCGCTCATCATCATGCCCATACAACCCCTGAGCCTACCCCATTTGGTGAGCGTGACAAAGGCACCGCACGGTGCCTTGACCGACCTGGAGCACTCGGAAAAACTTACCCAGCCCGCTACCGAGACCTCCTCCCCCTCTTCCGCCTCTTTGGAAAAGAGGCCCATAATGCTTGCACGTGCCTCCTGCAACAGGAACCGCTTATCGGTCTCGGTCATAAGAAAATCACCCATTGCTAATTGCTAATTGCTATTGCCCAATAGCCCACCACCTCGTCCAGATCGCCATACCGCTTCTCATCGCCCGAGTTGCAATAATCTATCGCCTCGTACCGGTAGGTGGGATCGCCGGTCGTCATATAGGTCAAGGTAAGCACCGCACTCCACCCGCAAAGGGAGGTAAACAGGTTCGGGATCGCTTTGCGCTTGTTGGCGGAGAGGATCGACAACAGCTCCTCGGGCTGATTGGCGAGTATCGCATCTTTGGTGATCGCGTCTACCCGGTTGGCATCATCATAGTCGGGGTAGTGCGAGAAATCGGAACTGATCACGAACAGGTTTTCATCGGTCATATAGGGTTTAAGGGCATCGGCTACCGCGCGACAAGTATCGGGATTGGATGTCCCCAACACTATTGGCACAATGGAAAAGTCGTTTTTCAGGTGATGGTGAAGAAACGGCAGTTGCACCTCGATGGAGTGCTCACCCATATGAGGGTTATGGTCATCTGTAAACAGGTTCGGGTATTCTTGCAGCAGTTGTTCCGACAGCCCGGTATCCACCGTAACATTGCCGAAAGGCATCCGGTAGTCACCCCAGAGATAGAGGGACGCCCCATCAAAACTGCTTCGGTGTGAAGAGGCCAATATAAATATCCGCTTGTAAGCAGCATCGGCCGGCAGCTGGTTAAATCCTGAGGCGGCTATTTTGCCCGAAAAAACGTAACCGGCATGGGGTACAATCAGTGCCCTGATCTCTCCCGGCTTCCTGGCGACACCCTTTTTAAAGTATCCCTCAACCTCCCGCTTCAACGCACGGGGGTCGGCAGGGTAAAATCGGCCTGCCACCGCGGGGACTCTATGCCTAACGTGTTCCTTCATGTCTTAGATAGGGTCGTTTATTGCATCACGCCATTTTATAAACAACGCTGTTAATGTTCATACCGGCTCCCACCGATGCCAGCACCAGGTTATCGCCCCTTCTGATCGAGTGCTCCTTCATACCGCCACGGACAAGGATGTCGAGCAGCGTGGGCACGGTAGCCACCGACGAGTTGCCCAACCACGAAATGGTCATCGGCATGATGAGTTCGGGTATCTTGTCAATGTTGTACAGTTTGAACAACCTCGCCAAGATCGCATCGTCCATCTTACCGTTGGCTTGATGGATAAGCACCTTGCCGATTTCCGAGATATGCATCTTCAGTTTATCAAGCCCCGCCTTTATCAACTTGGGCACGTTTTCCAGCGCGTACTGATAGAGTCGTCGGCCATTCATCTTCAAATAAAAGTTTTTCTTTTCAGCCAGTTCCGGATTGTAGGAGTAGCCCATCCGCAGCATGTTTACATACCTCACCGCATCGCTCCGAGAGTTGTGGCCAAGCACGCCCACAGGCTCATCGCTCTCCACCCCTTCCATGATCACGGCACCAGCGCCATCGGCGTAGATCATGCTGTCTCGATCGTGCGGGTCCGAGATACGCGAAAGCACGTCTGCCCCCACCACCAATATCTTCTTCGCATCACCCGAGCGAATGTAGTAATCGGCCTGGATCACCGCCTGTATCCACCCGGGACAGCCAAACAACACGTCGTACGCCACAGCCGAAGGGTTGGAGATATCCAGCTTCTCCTTTAACCTGGCCGCTAACGTGGGTACCACATCCACCTGTATGTTATCGATACGGCTCTCCCCGAAGTTATGGGCAAAGATGATATAGTCGAGATCCTCCTTGTCGATCCCCGCGGCTTCAATGGCCCGCTGGGCAGCGATCAAGGCCAAATCAGACGTCACCTGGTCATCCTCGGCGTAACGCCTTTCGGCAATCGTGGTGATCTCCTCGAACTTCCTCGTGATCTCTTCGCTGGGAGTTTCTAACTTCTCCCCCGTTGAATCGTAGAACTCGTAATCGAGAAAGTAATCGTTCCCGACACGCTTGGTGGGGACGTAGCTCCCCGTTCCTGTAAACACGCTATACAGCTTCTTCATTCTTTTTCTTTCACTTGTTACACGTTGATGAGATTATAACGCTTTTATCATCGTTTTTGTTATCCCATTTCCTACAAAGATAATAGATATTTTGCTTTATTACCAAATCGGCTTAAAATCAATGCCACATTGAACCCCAGGATTGCACACCGCATTGATTTATGAGCAAAATCAGCGTCGTTTTCCGGAAGTTGACGCGGTGGTTTCCGCGGGCAACGCTAGGGCTTCTGAAGAGATAGCAGCTTCCGGGGAGACAGATGCGGTTATCGGGTTGGAGACATCTTCAAAGAGTTCCAAGTGGAAGTACCCTGCAGCGGCAATCACGTGATCGAACACGTCAGAGACGATGTTCTCGTATTCTGCCCAGACTATGGTATCGGTAAAGAAGTAGAGCTCAAGGGGAAGCCCTTTGGAGGTAGGATCCAGCTGCCTAACCATCAGCGTCATATCCTTACGTACTTCGGGATGATGATCCAAGTAGCCCTTGATGTACATCCTGTAAAGCCCCAGGTTGGTAAGGTTACGGCCATTGATGAGCAGCGACTTGTCAACATCCCCTGATCTATTGTATTCATCAATTTCCTGGCTTCGCTCACGGATATAGTCCGAGATAATGGTGATTTTCGACAGCTCCTCCAGCTCTTCTTGGCGTAGGAAACGGATGGTGGAGTGCTTGATGAAAATCGAGCGCTTACGCCTCCTACCCCCGGCCTCCTGCATACCCCGCCAGTTCTGGAACGAATCGGAAACCAACGCGTAGGGCGGGATGGTGGTGATCGTCTTGTCGAAGTTCTGCACCTTCACCGTGGTGAGCGTGATCTGGATCACGTTGCCATCGGCCCCATGCTTGGGCATGGTAATCCAATCGCCTATCCGGACCATATCGTTGGCAGACACCTGCAGGCTGGCAACAAACCCGAGGATGGAGTCCTTGAAAATCAGCATAAAGACGGCGGATGCAGCACCTAAGCCCGCGATGATGGCGCCCGGTTTTTGGCTGGTCAAGATGGAGAACAGGATAATGACGGCGATAAAGTAAAGCACGATCTTCACCACCTGCGCAAAGCTGTCCAGCGGTTTGTCCTTTAAGCCGGGCTTCTGCCTCAGGGTTTCGGTAAACGCGTTCACCACCGACATGATCAACCAAACCATGTAGAAGATGAAGAATATATCGGCCAGCTTATCCATCACGTTCATCAGCTTGGGAAAGGCTTCAAAGATAATAGGGATGGTACCCTTGACCAATGCAAATGGGACCACCATGGCCATGAAGTACGCGAAGCGGCTTTCCGACAGCTTTTGTAAGAAAACGGTCTTCGAAAAGCGAGCCGCCCGATTAAGAAAATAGTGCAGGATAGCCTTGGTAACGTGCTGGAGGATCAACACCGACACCACCAAAAGGATGCCAAGGAATAACGCGTTCATCGAGTTCACACACTTTTCGGAGATACCGAACCCACTCAGCAATTGGATAGACCAATCACTGATCGCGTGCGTGGATTCCGAGATTTTTTCAATTTTCTCTTCGTTCATAACAGTTTCATTATTTAGATTTACGAAGCCACAAAGATACACTTTTAAAAGGAGCGGCCAAAATCACCTTTTTTTAGACACAAACCGGGGCTGTTTCATGGAATCGTTGTATATTTGTACAGTTTCACTCCCCATGAGTACCTTGGGGAAAGAGAGGATAATGTAGGCTCGTCCAAATTGAAACGAGGTGGCGAAGCGATTTAACAAGAGAACAAAACAAACGATAAACAAGATAATAATATGGGAAAAGTTCTGATTATTGGTGCAGGTGGTGTAGGAACGGTAGTGGCTAACAAGGTGGCACAAAACAGCGATCTGTTCACCGACATCCTGTTGGCGAGCCGTACCAAAAGTAAATGTGACGCCATTGCCGAGGATGTGAAAAAACGTACCGGCGTGGAGATAAAAACAGCCAGGGTAGATGCCGACATCGTGCCGGAGTTGGTCGAGTTGATGAACCGTTTTAAACCAGACATCGTGATCAACGTGGCGTTGCCCTACCAAGACCTGACCATTATGGACGCGTGTCTTGAGGCGGGGGTACACTACCTGGACACCGCCAACTACGAACCCAAGGATGAGGCCAAGTTCGAGTACAAGTGGCAGTGGGCGTACCACGACCGGTTCAAGGAGGCGGGGCTGACCGCCATACTGGGTTGCGGGTTTGACCCCGGCGTGACCAGCATCTTTACCGCTTACGCGGCCAAGCATCATTTCGACGAGATCCACTACCTCGACATCGTGGACTGCAACGCGGGTGATCACGGCAAGGCATTCGCGACCAATTTCAACCCCGAGATCAACATTCGGGAGGTGACCCAGAAAGGAAAGTACTGGGAAAACGGGCAGTGGGTTGAGACCGAACCCCACGAGATTCACAAGCCCCTCACCTACCCCAATATCGGTCCCAGAGAGTCGTACCTCATCTACCACGAAGAGCTGGAGTCGCTCGTGAAGAACTTCCCCACCCTCAAGCGTGCCCGCTTCTGGATGACTTTTGGACAAGAGTACCTCACCCACCTGCGCGTGATCCAGAATATCGGGATGGCACGCATCGATGAGGTGGAGTACAACGGCCAAAAAATCGTGCCAATCCAGTTCTTGAAGGCGGTTCTCCCCGACCCTGGTGAACTGGGTGAGAACTACACCGGCGAAACTTCGATTGGCTGCCGCATACGTGGGATAAAGGATGGCAAGGAGCGAACCTATTATATCTACAACAACTGTAGCCACGAGGCTGCTTACAAGGAGACCGGTGCCCAGGGAGTGAGCTACACCACCGGCGTACCGGCCACCATTGGCGCCATGATGTGCTTGCAAGGTATATGGAAGAAACCGGGCGTCTTCAACGTGGAGGAGTTTGATCCCGATCCGTTTATGGAGCAGCTCAACGAGCAGGGGTTACCCTGGCATGAGTTGTTTGACGTAGACCTGGAACTTTAAATGAATTTGAACCTTATTAAACCAACAACAATATGAAATTATTACGCTCTACTGCCCATCCGTTGCTATTCCTACCCCTCTTCCTCCTTCTTCTATTCACGGGATGTAAGGAGAATGGGGTGCAGGAACCCCTGAGTCAAGAGAAGGAACTACTCTCCTTCAGGCTGGAATCAGCCAAGAATCCCCAGCTGAAAGATGGAGATATCGTGGGGAACATTACGGCCAACGCTATAGAGCTGGAAATCCCCGAGGGCACTGATGTCAGTGCAGCCATCGCCACCTTTACCCATAGCGGGGCAAAGGTAATCGTGGGTTCCAAAGAGCAGATTTCCGGGACAACGCCTAACAACTTCAACAATCCCCTCTGGTACCGGGTAATCGCAGAAGATGAGAGCATGAAGGATTACAGGGTGGACGTTACCTTCACGTCTGACCATATCCCTGAGGTTCCGGAGGTCTCCGCCATCCCATGCATCCGTATTGAAACGGAAGGGCGGAAGCCGATCGTTGAAAAAAAGACCTACCTGCCGGCAACTATCGTGATCGAGGCCAACGGCTGGGGTGAGGATTACGAGGGGACAACCAGAATTCGGGGAAGGGGTAACTCCACGTGGGGAATGCCCAAGAAGCCCTACCGGCTGAAGCTTGATAAAAAGTCGGTCATCCTCGGCCTGGCCGAAGAGAGAGACTGGGTGCTGTTGGCCAACTACATTGACCCCACGCTGATGCTCAACGCGGTGGCTTTAAAAATCGGGCAACTGCTGGAGCTGCCCTTCACCAACCACGCCATCCCCGTGGACCTTATCCTTAACGGGGAATACGCGGGAAGCTATATGCTCACCGAACAGGTAGAGCTCTCCTCTACCCGGGTTAACATCGATAAAAAGGAGGGTATTTTGCTGGAGTTGGACACCAACTTCGACGAGGATTTTCAATTCAAGTCCACGCACTACAACCTGCCCGTGATGGTCAAAGACCCGGATATCGAGTCGGAAGAGCATTTTCAGCGGGTGAAAGATGAGTTCCATCAGCTGGAGGCAGCTATCGCATCCGATCAATTCCCCAACACCCCTTACAAGGAGTACCTTGACGTGGAATCCCTGGCCAAGTACTTCATCGTCTACAACCTCACCCACAACATGGAGATCAACCACCCCAAAAGCACCTACATACATAAAGATGCAGGGGGTAAGTACACGATGGGCCCCATCTGGGATTTCGACTGGGCCTATGATTTCGAGGGGAGGGGAATCCATTTCGATTCGTTCCAGCGATCGTTCCTAACCAACAAGAACTTCCCTGCACCCGCGCTGGGTTACACCTTCTTCAGCCGTTTCTTCAAGGATCCCGAGTTCGTTGCACTCTACAAGGAGACGTGGAGCCATTTTTATTCCGAAAAGAAAGATGAGCTGATGGAGTACATCGATTGGTATGCCGAACAGATCACGGAATCGCAAAAAAAGGACCAGGCAAAGTGGAAAAATGGAACCACCAACTTCCCCTCCAAGATCTACCAGCTGAAGGCTTGGCTTGAGGGACGATTCCTATTCATGGATTCAGAGGCAAAAGCCTTATAGTAAATGGACTCGTAAAACTTATTCGAATGAACCCGAAAAGCTTAGTAAACATCGGCGATTACAGCCAGGCTGATATCCTTCGTATACTAAAGAGCGCGGCTCTCTTCAAACGTCAACCGGATCGTGACCTCCTGAAAGGAAAGGTAATCGCCACCCTCTTTTTTGAACCCTCTACCCGAACGCGGCTCAGCTTCGAGACCGCGGTGAACAGGCTGGGAGGCCGCGTGATAGGCTTCTCCGATTCGGCGACCAGCAGTTCCACCAAAGGAGAGTCACTGAAGGATACCATCGTGATGGTGAGCAATTACGCCGACTTGATCATCATGCGCCACCATCTGGAGGGGTCGGCCCGATATGCTTCAGAAGTCTCACCCGTGCCCGTGATCAACGCGGGCGACGGTGCTAACCAGCATCCCACGCAGACCATGCTCGACCTGTTCACCATTTACGAGACGCAGGGGACGCTGGAAGACCTCACCATCACCATCGTGGGAGATCTCAAGTACGGGCGCACCGTGCACTCCCTGATTCAAGGCTTATCCTATTTCCGACCCACCTTCAACTTCGTGGCACCGTACGAGCTGCATATCCCTGATAAGTACAAGCAATACTGCGATACAAAAGGTATTCCTTACAAGGAGTTCACCGAATTCGCACCTGAGGCGATTAACAGTGCCGACATCCTCTACATGACCCGGGTACAGAAAGAGCGATTTACCGACCTGATGGAGTATGAAAAGGTGAAAAACGTCTATATCCTTCATGACCAAATGCTGGAGCATTCGAAAGGGAACTTGAAGGTGCTACACCCGCTCCCCCGCGTGAAAGAGATCAGTCAAGACGTGGACAAGAATCCCAAAGCCTACTATTTTCAGCAGGCCAAAAACGGGATGTACACGCGGCAGGCCATCATTTGTGACCTGATGGGTATTGATGTGCAGTAAATTAAACAGTTAAGTGAAGTAGAAAGGTTATTTATTTTAACGCTATATGGGAAAAGAATTACAAGTGGCCGCCCTGGAGAATGGTACCGCCATTGACCACATACCCACCTCCGCGGTGTTTAAAGTGGTATCGTTGCTACAGCTTCAAAGGCTAAACAACCGCATCACCATCGGTAACAACCTAAAGAGCAACAAGATGAAGAGCAAGGGGATTATCAAGGTAGCCGATAAGTTCTTCCGTGAGGATGAGCTCAACCGGATTGCCCTGGTAGCCCCCAACGTGAACCTCAATATCATCCGGAACTGGGAGGTGGCAGAAAAGAGGAAGGTGGTGCTCCCCGATGAGATCGTGGAGATCATGAAGTGCAACAACCCCAAGTGCATCACCAACAACGAGCCAATGAAAACATGGTTCCACGTGATCGATAAGGAGAACGTGGTGCTGCAGTGCCACTACTGCGAATTAAAGATTCAGAAAGACGAAGTGGTACTCCTTTAGGGAAAAAAGTATAGTATGCCCCTTAATTTACCCGACAAACTTCCGGCGATAGAGCTGTTAAAGAAGGAGCATATCTTCGTAATGAGCGACCTGCGCGCTTCCACGCAAGATATCCGTCCCTTGAAAATACTTATCCTCAACCTGATGCCGTTGAAGATAACCACCGAGACCGATTTAATCCGGCTTTTGGCTAACTCGCCCTTGCAGATCGAGGTAGAGTTCCTGAGCCTCACTACCCACACCCCCAAGAACACGCCCATAGAGCACCTGATGATGTTCTACACCTCCTTTTCGCGCGTGAAGGATGCTTTTTACGATGGCATGATCATTACCGGTGCCCCGGTAGAGATGTTGTCCTTCCACGAGGTCACCTATTGGGATGAACTGAGCGAGATCATGGATTGGGCGCGCACGCACGTCACCTCCACCTTTTACATCTGCTGGGCAGCGCAAGCCGCGTTACACCGCTTTTACGGGATCAATAAGTACCCGTTGGAGAAGAAGTTGTTCGGGGTATTCCGCCACACCTTGAACGATCCTACCTTCCCCCTTTTCCGGGGCTTCGACGATGAGTTTTACGCGCCACATAGTCGCCACACCACCATCCTGGCGGAAGAGATCAAGCAGCGACCGGAACTAACCATCCTCTCAGAATCGGAAGAGGCCGGCGTTTACATTATCGCTTCGCGCGGGGGGCGGGAGTTTTACGTGACCGGTCACTCCGAATACTCCCCGTTAACCCTGCACAACGAGTACATCCGCGACCTCAAGAAGGGATTGGATAACGTGGGAATGCCGGTTAACTACTACCGTGACAACGATCCGGCTAATCCCCCCGTAGTGCAGTGGCGGTCACACGCCAACATGCTCTACATCAACTGGCTCAACTACTTCGTCTACCAGGCCACCCCGTACAAGATCGAGGAGATCGCACAGTTAAACGAGCTGTAATAGGTGGCTCAATTTATAGGTGTTGCCCGTCTATAAAAAGTTTCTCTCGCCATCAAACCCATTTTGTCGCTCCGATTTAATCGATGCAGCAAGTTGACGCTTAACTACTTCAAGGCAGCAAACTTCAAGCAGGCCGGTTGACCAACCCGGATATCCTTACCGGTATCGGTCAGCAACCCGGTCTCCCTGTCGACACTGAAAACCTGAATCTTGTCGTCATTCCTACCGCCTACCAACAGGTAGTCGCCGTTGGGCGTGATCACGAAGTTACGGGGATGTTCCGCGGTGAGTTGATACCCTACCCGCGTAAGCGTACCCTCCTCCTGGTCGATGGCGAAAATGGCAATTCCATCAGCCTGAAGGCGGTTGGAAGCGTACAGGAACCGACCATCGGGGGATACGTGGATATCAGCGCTCCCGCGTGCGCCGAGGGAATCGGCCTGGATCACCTGCTTCTGTCGGAGCGCCCCGCGATGATAATCGAAGACGATCACCTCGCCCGACAATTCACCCAACAGGTACAGGTAGCGTCCCCCATCCGGGTGAAAGTCAAAATGGCGCGGCCCGGTCCCGGGTGGCACTCCCCACTCGGTATAGCTGCTTTCTCGCAGGGCAGGCTGCCCCTCGAACGGGGTGTCGTTCACTTCAAACCGGTAGAGCTTGTCCGTCCCCAGGTCAGCCGCGAAAAGGAACTGCCCATCAGGCGTGTATTTTACCGAATGAACGTGGGGACTTTCCTGGCGTTTGGGATCCGGTCCCGAGCCGCGGAACGACATCACCAACGTTCCCTGGGCGAGGCTCCCATCCTCGTCAACCCGGATGGAAGAGATACTCCCTCCCCCGTAATTCGCGGTATGGATGTTCCTCCCCCGGCTGTCGATCGTGATGTAGCAAGGCCCCCCGCTATTGACCGGCCGTGAATTCAAAAGTTCAAGCTGACCCCGTTGTTTATCCAGGATAAACGCGTGCACCGCACTTCGCTTCCCATCCTCTTCGCTAACCGCGTAGACGAACTTCTCATCGGGACTCAGCGTGAGGTAAGAGGGGTTATCCACCTTAGCCATCCCAAGTGAATCAGCCTCCCCCGTCTCTCCGTTGAACCGAAAGAGGTAGATCCCTTCGCTCCCCCCTTTCGAGGTGTAGGTACCCACGAGCAGAAAAAGATCCCCGCTCGCGGTATCCACGCTCCATGATGCCTCTTCCACCTGATCGCCATCCTCAATGTTTCCCAGATGATCACCCGTTTTGTCCGAACGATTACCCGTGCATCCGAGCAACAGGGTAGCCGCGACACACGCTATTCCTATTTTCTTGATCATGATTCCTCCTTTCATGATTATTACATCAATGTTCGTGCCAGAAAAGCAGATAAGAGCTGTTTAAAAGCGAAAGATAAATTAAATTTGCGAATATGAACTCTACTGCTTACTTTTGCATTGTTAAAACAGAACCCGAAAGGTGAAAAAACAGATTTTATTATGCTATCCAACATTTTGTCTATTGCCGGGAAACCCGGCCTTTATAAGCTTATTTCGACGAACAAGAACCTGAATATCATAGAGTCCCTATCCGATGGAAAACGTGTTCCCCTGCACGCGCGTGAAAAGGTCATCACCTTGAGCGACGTGTCAGTCTACACCAATGAGGGCGACACCCCGTTGCGGGAAGTATTTATAGCCATTCGAGAGAAGCAGGGTGAGGAAAAGATCTCTCTTGGTGCTAAGTCCACCAACAAAGAGTTCTTCTCTTTCTTCGAGAAGGTACTGCCCAATTACAGCCGTGAGAGCGTCTACGCGAGCGATGTGAAGAAGATCGTGACATGGTACAACTTGCTCACGGAACATGGAATCGATTTTGAGGAGGAGGAGGAAGAACAAGAAGAACAAGAAGAAGAGGGATCAGTGTAAAATTGAGAGAAGCAAAAAGCCCGTGAAGAGATCAAAAGGCAATGGCCGGGGAGACAAATGATAAACGCGGGCAAAACATACAAAAGCAACCCAGAAGATTGAAGATAAAGGAGATAGCAACACGTGCGGTGGCAGGAGTCATCTACATCCTGCTCATCCTGCTTGGTGTACTTGGGGGGCGCTTCACGTTCCTCCTCGTCTTTGGTAGCATACTGGGGATAGCCCTTTTCGAGTTCTACCGGATGGTAGAGAAAAAGATGTCGCATGTCATCAGCAAGGCATTCAACATCGCATCGGGGGTTCTCCTTTTCCTCTCGGTGTTTCTCTACATGGAGGGCCTTTGCGCGTACGCCCTGCCCGTGATCATCCTGCTATACCTGCTCGCCCTCATCGCGGCCGCGATCTTCCTGCGAAGGGACGATATACTTCACAGCACCATCTACTCGGGCTTCGGGCAAATTTACATTACCATGCCGCTCAGCCTTCTCATGTTTCTATCCTACACCGATACAGTGAGGGATTCCGGCAACTACAACTGGCTACCGGTACTGGCGCTCTTCGTTTTCATTTGGGTGAACGACACCGCGGCCTACTTTTTTGGCTCGCTTATAGGCAAACGTAAACTATTGGAGCACGTCTCCCCCAAAAAATCGGTAGAAGGGTTTATCGCGGGCATCATTTTCACGGTACTGGCCTCGTTACTGTTCGCTCACCTCTACCCCGCTTACAGCACCCTCGTCTGGATCGGTTTCGCCATCGTGGTATCGCTGTTCGGAACGGTAGGCGACCTGTTCGAGTCGCTTATCAAGCGCACGTTCGGTGTGAAGGACTCGGGCAACCTTATACCCGGTCACGGGGGCATACTCGACCGGATCGACAGCCTGTTGATCGCCGCTCCGGCTGCCCTGCTCTACCTGAATATCATCTACTACTTTGCCGTTTAGGGAAGGGTATTTCACCCCTCCCCTCTGCATGATTTCCTTCTCCTTGGGTTTCTCTCCAGCCGAAAGAGATGAAGGGCAGGTACTTCCTACATGATCCCTTTCTCCTTTAGGCGTTGTTGCCACTTCCAGGCGGAAGCCATGGTCTCTTCAACGGTCGCCTCGGCCTTCCAGCCCAGCACGTTGTTCGCCTTATCAGGTTGAGCCCATATCTGCTCGATATCGCCTTCACGACGTCCCACTATCTTGTAGTTCAACGGCTTACCGGACACCTTCTCGAACACCTTGATCAGTTCCAAGACCGACAGCCCGACACCCGTTCCCAGGTTAAATATCTCGACCGCGTCATCGGACTTATCGGTCAGCATCCGATCTATGGAGACGACGTGCGCTTTAGCCAGATCAACCACGTTGATAAAGTCGCGGATACAGGAGCCATCCGGCGTGTTATAATCATTGCCAAACACGCTTAGCTGCTCCCGGATACCTATCGCGGTTTGTGTAATAAAAGGCACCAGGTTCTGTGGCACACCTATGGGTAACTCGCCTATCTCGGCCGACGGGTGAGCCCCTATGGGGTTAAAGTAGCGCAAGATAATGCTCTTGATGGGGGCTCCTGAATGCACGAAATCCCGGATAATCTCCTCGTTGATCTGCTTCGTGTTGCCGTAGGGCGATTCAGCGGGCTTGATAGGTGCGCTCTCATCAATCGGGTTCACGTCGGGCTCCCCGTACACGGTACAGGAGGAGGAGAAGACGATCCCCTTCACCCCGTGGGCGGGCATCAACTCCAAAAGGTTGATCAGCGACACCAGGTTGTTGCGGTAGTAGAGCAACGGCTTCTGCACCGATTCACCCACCGCCTTACTGGCAGCAAAATGAATGATGCCGTCGAACCGGTACTTTTCAAACACCCCTTTCAGTGCCTTCATATCGGTACAATCCAACTTTTCGAAAGCCGGACGTTTCCCGGTAATCCGGGTGATCCCCTCCAGCACATCGGTGCTCGAATTCGACAGGTCGTCCACGATCACCACTTCATACCCGGCCTCTTGCAGTTCCACCACCGTGTGCGAACCGATATAGCCGGTACCCCCTGTTACAAGAATTTGTTTCGTCATAAGTCAGTTATTTCAATTCGGTTGTCGATTCACAAAAATAACCAAAATAATGGAGAAACTATCCTTTTCTTATTCCCTCTTTTTTTACTATGTTTGCTTCCGAATGATGTTCATTAGAAGCATGAAGTACGCTGTTAAAACCTACTACCATAAGGAGGAGCTCCCGCTTTTGGGAGAGACCACGTTTTTTCATGACTACTCGTCGTTCGACTGGTACAGCCACTCTCCCACCTACACCCCTTTGATGTTGGTCGCTTTTAACGGGGAAAAACCCGTTGCCGCGCTATTCGCGAACATCACCCGGATCAACCGAATTTTTAGGGGCAAGCTGTTCAAGCGATGCTTCGTGTCGCAGCAACCGACGTTTTTCGATGATTCCTGTTCCCAGATCGACGTTTTTCACGCGCTCATCACCCATCTGGTGCAGGAGGTAAGGGGGAAGGCGTTCCTGATTCGTTACGAGAACCTGGGCGACGCTATCTTTGGCTACAAGGGGTTTCGTGAGAACAAGTTCTACTCCATAAAATGGATCAACGTCCGTAACTCCCTGCAGCGCAAGCGTAAGATATGGGATCAATTATCGACCACCCGCAAGAACCAGGTCAACAAGGCGAGGCGAAAGGGGGTAGTAATGGAGGAGTTTAACTCGCCCGACCGGTTGGAAGAGATCTACACCCTCATCAAAGAGACCAACTACAAGAAAGTATCGCGCAGGTTTCCACCGTTCGCCTACTTCGAGAATTTCTACCGCCACTATATCCTCAAAGGGAAGGGTAAAATCTTGCTCACGCGCTACCAGGGCAAGATCATCGGCGGGGCCATCTTAGGGTTCGAGAAGAAAAAGAGCGTCTACTGCCTCTACTACTGGGGTAAATCTAAGCGGTATAAAATGCTCTACCCTACTATCTTCACCATCTACTCGGCCATGCAGATGGCGGAGGACGAGGGTTTTCTCTACTTCGATTTCATGGACGTGAGCTTTCTGAATAAAAACACGGGACGCGCACGCTTCCTGCTTCAATTCGGTGGCAAGCAGAGGGCTACCAGACGGTGGTACCGCTTTAACTGGTCGCTGTTTAACTTCTTCGCGCTAAAAATATTCGATTAGCAAAGCACTTTGCCTTCATTTACTATTTTGCTTTCAAGCTTGACTGACGCAAACGCCTTATTAAAATACACAAACAATGTCAAATATCTATTTCAGATAGCTTGTAATTGCAAGGGGAATTGCTAAATAATTTTAAAAATAGCCTCTTTGGGATGAAAAGATTTGGAGCGTATGGTTAATTGGCCTAACTTTGTCGCGTGTTTTTCATGGTATTAGATTTAAGGTTAACAATGAAGATTGGTTGTCGTGAGACAACCTTTCCTTTTTTATAGCCCCTAGGGTATTTCACCACCCACTGTGAATACTCCCTATATCCTCTCCAATAATAACCCCTCTATAATAATTCCCCGATGATTATCATCCCAAAGATGCTCCTTTTCGTTGGGTATCGTGAACCACGTGTACCTTTAGCGATATTTTTCCCACAATGAGCCGTGGATGACTTCACGTGTCTTCTCCATCAATCCGGGCAGTTCGTCACTTGACAGGTTATCCGTTTGCATTGGCGGGTGAATGATCAACTCCATCCGTTTCCCTGGTCTCAGCCGGAGCGTGTTGCGTTTCAGCACCTCGTATGGGCCATTGAGCGTTAGCGGCACGATAGGTAGTTGCATATCGTGGGCTATATGAAAGGCACCCCGCTTAAAGCGCCCCATCTTCCCGGTCCTGGTGCGCGCCCCCTCGGGAAAGATCACCATCGATATACCACCATTGATACTCTCCTTGGCCTTCTCAATGGTCGCCGCCCTCGCGGCCACGCTCGAGTTATCGACGAACACGTGTCCCGCCTTTTCAGAGGCGAAGCCGACGAACGGGATGGTACGCAGGCTCTTTTTCTGCATCCATATGATGGGATGCCTCAAAAAGCCGTAAATCAGGAAGATGTCGAACGCGCTCTGGTGGTTGGCCACGAACACGTAGGACTGCGCGGGGTCGAGGTTTTCATGTCCGCTCGTTTTCACGGAACACAGCGCCAGCCAGCAGGTGAACCTCGACCACCACTTGGGCGGTTGATAACCCCAAAACCGGCTGCCGAAGATGGGGGCCATGATCATCACCACCAGCGCCGTGATCAAGGTCAACACGAGAAACAACGGTACGAAAACGATCCATTGATATAGGAACGAGGCGACTGTTTTCATCTTTTCCTCCTCACGTACAGTTGAAAATTCTCGTAGCGCACCACCTCCACTTCATCACCCTTATCGATAAAACCCTTGAGCGAGTTAGCATCGTAATACTCACCATCCATCAATACCCGTCCGGAAGGCCTTAGGTCGGTCGCCGCTACCCCCACCTTACCCACCAGGGAGGCCGGCTCCATGGGAACGGAGATAAAACCCTCCTGGTCGGCACTCAACGCCACTTTCCTGAGGAGTCCCCTCTTCCCTATTCGGCTCGACATATAGATGATCCCTATGATCCCTAACCCCAGGCCCCCGAGGACTGTCATCGAAGCCTTAAACACCTCCCGGAACGGGATAACCCCGAAGTTAAACCGGATATTACCTATCGCCGCCAGGACAAGCGCCGCCAGCACCAACACGATCCCCGTGATGCCCACCACCCCGAAACCGGGGATCACGAAAATCTCGAAGACGATAAAGATAAGCCCCAGCACGAAGATCAACACCTCCCAGCTCTCGGCATACCCGGTAAGGTAGAGGGGCGTGAAGTAGAGCAGCGCCGCCGTGATGGCCACTGCCGTGGGAAAGCCCACGCCGGGGGATTGTAGTTCGAAGTATATCCCCCCGATGATGAACATGATCAAAAGCGCTTGTACCACCCCATTGGTAAGGAAGCCTTTGATCTTGTCGTAAAAAGAGGGATTGTAACTCTCCAATCGGTAATCACTATACCCCAAGTGTGTCACGATCACCTCGTGCACGCTCTCCGCGATCCCGTCACAGTATCTTAACTCCATGGCTTGGGCAGCGGTCAGCGTGAGTACCTGCGTGGAGTCCACGTAACCCGGTATCACCACCCGCTCATCGACCATCGCCTCGGCGATGGCCGGATCCCTCCGCCACCGTTCAATGGTATCGCCGTTCTGCACGATCACCTCTTTGCCATGGCTCTCGGCCGTGGCCCGCATGGTAGCCCGCATGTACGACTGGTACTTATCGGGGGCTTGCTCGCCCGTCCCTCCATCCACGACGGTAGCCGCGCCAATGGAAGCACTTTCGCGCATGAAGATGCTGTCGCACGCGATAGAAACAAGGGCACCTGCCGACGCCGCGTTGTTATCAACGAACACGTAGACTGGAATTGATGAGTTCAGGATAGCCGTCCGCATGGAGTCGGCTTCAAGCACCGCGCCACCATACGTGTTCATATGCAGAAGGATCGCGTTCGCGCCGTTCTCGTTGGCTTCATGCATCCCATTCTTCAGGTAAATCCAGGTGTTGCTGCCAATATTCTCCTTGATATTTACTTGGTAGATAAGCGGGCGGACTTCCTCGGCATGCAGATTCACACCCACGATAAGGGCTAAAAGAAAAGAAACAAACCAAGAATTTTTCATTTTCAAGACGTTTAGTAGAACAAAGGTAATCTATTTTGAACATACTTGCATCTTTTCAGTAAAAATGTGTTATATTTGCATCTCAACTCATCTAACATGAACAGAATTTTACTTACCCTAGGATCCAATACTTTCGCTAAAACGAACATCGATAAGGCGAAGCGAATGCTTACATTTCTATTTCCAGATATCATCTTCAGCGAACCCATCCTGACGGAGCCGGAGGACGACAGGTACTCCTACCTGTTCAGGAACGTCTTAGCCGTGGTAAATACCGATATGAGTCCCGAGGAGGTGATTAGCAAGATCAAGCAGACGGAGCGTGCCGTTGGGCGCACCCCCAGGGATAAGTATGTAGGGAAGATGGTAATCGATATCGACCTGGTGAAGTATGGTGATACCATCCTTCGCCCAAAAGACTACGAAAGGGAGTACGTGCAGCACCTACTGGCCACGATGGATCTTCCTGAAGAAGAAGTGACGATTCCCCAACCTGATACCGATGAAACCGATGCGCAAATGGGGGTGTCAGCCGAAATATACATTGATATGCCTGATGCTCAGCACGTTCAGACCAACCAAGAAGCATTAGATCAACCCGCCCTCGCCGAGACGGAACCTGCTGAAACAGATACTCAAGCTGCCCCAGAAGCATCAGAACCAACCGACACTAACAGTACGGAACCCACTGAAACGTACGTTCAGGAACCAGAGGACCAACCCAATAGCGACGACAAAGAGCCCACGAAAACAGAAGCTTAATTCAGCCGCTCTACCGACTTCACCCCTTTCACCGCCTTGAGCTTTTTGATCAATCGCTCCAGCATGGAGGTATTGGCCAGCGTCACCGAGATGTTGCCCTGGAACAGCCCGTCGTTCGAGTCGATGGAGATGGAACGCATCTGCACCCCCTCCTCCTTGGAGATAATCGACATGAGGTTGGTCACGATATTGAGCTGGTCGTTGCCGATAACCCGCAACACGATGGTGTAGCTTGAGGAGCCGGTCGGGCTCGACCAGCGGGCTTTGATGACCCGGTAGCCGAACCTCGAGAAGAGGTCGTGCGCGTTGGGGCAGGTAACGCGGTGTATCTTGATCCCTTGCGATGAGACGAACCCAAAGATTTCGTCACCAAAGATGGGGTTGCAACACTTCGCGAGCCGGTAATCTATCCCCGTTAGGTTCTGATCGATAAT
>JGI24710J26742_10000917_pt1 | contig 27542 bp, 26 predicted proteins | sample BioPla2DNA2_FD_26742 | JGI IMG/M metagenome (IMG submission 26742)
ATAAAATATCATAATTTGTATTTTAATTTTATTTATTAAAATAACAACATATAATCGTGTTAAAATGAAATTAGAGGGGAATGCAATGAAAAATATTAAACAAATGCTTTTCGGACAGTCCTGTTTTGGGCTGATTATATTACTAGACAACTAGTTGGAATCACTCAGGAAATAGTCAAATGGATCTGGAAGAAATTATAATTTAAATCATTTAATAAAAATGGTAGGGGATATCTTTGACAGATACTCTTTAAACATTAAAACATTAATTTATCATTTTTTTAATATTGATGGAGGAATGTGAATGGAATTAAGAAAAAATTTCGGTAGATATTGGATTGCAGGCTTTGTACTCAATTTAATTCTCTTTGCTATACAAATTGTAGATGGTCTGATATTTGATAGCATGCTTGCAAATCAAAACATAATTTTAAATAATAATGCTTTCCTGTTAATGTTTGTGATTTTTACAATAATAGTGTTTATATTTGGATTTTGGATTTATGGGCGCATTATTGAATTACTTTATAAAAAAATCATTCAAAAAAATAATTGAAAGCAAAAATAGAAACATTATTTCTTCATGACACCCTTTTGAAGGTAGCAGGTATCGGCGAGGGTGACTACTCGAAGTTACGATTAGAAAACTGAAAGTACTCGAACCTGATAGTTTTGATATCAGAAAAGATTTACAAATTTGTGAGTTATCACGTGTAATCATTAACAGGTTATTTAGAGAGAATAAAAGTTATTTATTACTTAAATTATATTATTTATTCAAAATCTGTAGTAAATATAACAATTTTTCTATAATACGTCCAACATGCAATTTTAACTTCTTTATTTTGATAATATTAATATTCTTGTGTTAAAACAGTGAATTTATTTGGTCAATGCTGTTTATCAATATCAATTCATATAAAAATTGATTGAAAATATTTAAAAAAACTGTAACCCAAAAGGTTACACTAAGCTATTTTTTAGCAACCTTTATATATGCCAGTAACCAGACCTTCAACTGGAAATCACATGGTTTTCCAAGAGAACCGTAGGATGACCGGGGTGTGAATATCATGAGCTTTTTAAAACGCTTGAAAAATGTGTTTGGTGGCGAAAAAGAGCCAGAAGAGAAAGATAAATCAACGAAATCAGAGGAAAGCAAGCCCCCGGTTGATGAAAAAGAAACTAAAGTACCAGAGAATGCCAAAGAAGTTCAAGAAAAATCCAAGGAAACCAAAAAAGCAGACACTGAAAAATCTGTTAAAGACAAACCCGAAAAAACCGAGCCAGAAAAAACCAAAAAAACAACCAGTACAGAAAAAACAGAAATTAAAACCGAAACTAAAAAAGATAAACCGGAAAAGGCTGAAGTTAAGGAGTCAGTCAAATCAGAAGATGAACCTAAAAAAGAAAGGAGTGAGAGTATGACTTTACTGCAAAAGGATCGAACCATAGTAACTCGTTCAGATGTAGATGAAAATTTCAAACAGGAAATCATGGATGCTGGCGCAGAAACAGTGGCAATATGTTTCCAGTGCGGTACTTGTACTGCTGCCTGTCCATCAGGAAGAAGAACACCATACCGGATAAGACAATTAGTTAGAAGAGCCGTAATGGGATTAAAAGATGATGTTATTTCTGATGACAGCATATGGATGTGTACCACCTGTTATGAGTGTCAAGAAAGATGCCCACGAGGTATTAAAATTGTGGACATTGTAAAAATCGTGCGAAACTACGCTGCCCAAGCAGGTTACATGGGTCAAGCACACAAAATGGTGGGAAGTTTCGTAATCAACACCGGTCACGGTGTACCAATTAACCCAGCAACTAAAGAACTCAGAAAAAGAGTGGGACTAGACGAACTACCACCAACAACCCACAGCTTCCCAGGAGCCCTAGAGGAAGTCCAAGGCATAGTTAAAGTCACTGGATTTGACAACCTAATCGGATACAACTGGGATACAGAAACAATAGATTAAGGTGATTATTATGGCTGAACAAGAATTTGCATACTTCTTAGGATGCATCATGAACAACCGATACCCTGGTATCGAAAAAGCTACCCGAATACTCTTCGACGCATTAGATGTGGGTCTTAAAGACATGGAAGGAGCATCATGCTGCCCTGCTCCCGGTGTATTTGGTTCATTTGACAGAACCACATGGGCTTCCATTGCTGCCCGAAACCTCACCATTGCCGAAGAACAGGGAAATGACATTATGACTGAGTGTAACGGATGTTTCGGATCACTATTTGAAACCAACCACATGCTACACGAAGACCCGGAAATGAAAGAAAAGATCAACAAGGTCTTGGCAGAAGTCGGCCGAGAATACAAGGGTGAAATAGAAGTCAGACACTTTGCTGAAATCCTATACAACGATGTGGGACTTGAAAAACTCTCTGAAAAGATGATCAAACCACTGAACCTCAACGTGGCTGTACACTACGGATGTCACTTCCTGAAACCTAGCTCAGAAATAGGTATCGATGATCCTATACAACCAACCATACTTGATGAACTGGTAGAAATTACTGGTGCCAAATCCGTACCATACAAAGACAAAATGATGTGCTGTGGTGCAGGTGGAGGATTAAGATCCAGAGATATCGATGTAACCGCTGATTTCACCAAAGAAAAACTCACCAACATGAGAGATGCCGGTGCAGATGCCATAGTCAATGTTTGCCCATTCTGCCACCTTCAATTTGACGTTGGACAAGTGGAGACAAACGAGAAATTTGGAACTGACTTTAACATACCAGTTTTCCACTTAGCTCAGTTATATGGGATGGCAATGGGTGTCAGCAAAGATGACCTAACAGTAGACGCTCACCAAATCAGCACTGACCCAGCTCTCAAAAAACTGGATGAAATAACTGGCGGAGAATAAACAGATTCTCCCCTATAACTTCTTTTTTTTATCCAAAGTTTTTTATTTTTCAAAATACTAATTTTAATTTATAGTAAATTACAAACATTAAGTAAGATTCGTAAAAGAGGTGTTTTTTTGTTCATTGCTAGTTTAGCCGGAGTTTTTAAATTCAAAGAACTACCCGAGAAATATGGTCCTTTTGTACAATATAAGGCATCTATAGAAAATAAAACAATCAAAAATGATGATGATGTTGCAATTTTGGAGATCAAAGGCACAGAAAGTCTTCACGTCCTGTTTTTAGATTCTTACACTGATTTTAAACAAATCGAAGAGGAGCTTAAAACTGCAGACGCCAAAATTAATCACAGTTCCAAACAGGTTCTGGAAGGTTACCTATGAATGAATTACCTGCCGAACAAACCTGGCTGGTTCTAGTGGAACTACTCACTGATCTCAGGAAAAAAGGAATAAAAATTCCTAAAAATGTCACTAAAAACATTCAGATGGCCAAAACTGTTATTAACTTCTATAAAGTCGACCCAACAGACCCTGAAAGGCAAGTGGAAGTCAAACGAATTAACGAATTTTTAACATCAGCACAAGATTCACTTATGACCTTGGCGAACAAATTCAGTGGAGACTATGCTGATGATTGGATGGAAAAACTACTAAAAGCTTCCAGAGGAGAAGAAGTATATCCCCAAAAAAAAACTGATTCCAAGTTCGTGGTAGGTGCTCCTTCTGGTTTTTCAATGATCAGAGTCAACTTCAAAGCACCGCTCTCAGAAGACCGGGTTCAGGAAATAGCTGAGTATCATAATGTTATAATCGAGTTTGTAGAAGATCACTTCATTGCAGTATACGGTGACCAAGAAAACCTTAAAAAAAGTCTCCAAGAACTTTCAACATTCTTTAAAGAACAATTAGAAGACACCGGATAATTATAACAATGGATACAACTTACTCATAACTTAAATACTAATTACTTAAAATTCCATTAATGGAGTGAATTAATAATGAGAATCCTCGCAGTCAGTGATCTACACGGAGATGCAAAACCCTTAATAACCTATCTTAAAGATAACCGGGTTGACCTAATAATTATAGCCGGCGATATCACTCATTTCGGCCCAGGAGAACTGGCTGAAGACATATTAAATGCATTAAGTACATTCCAAATTCCTGTACTTGCCATACCCGGAAATTGTGATCCAGAATCTGTGTACGTTAATATAGATAATTCCCAAGCCATAAATCTACATGCTAGAAATATGGTGGTAAAGAACATCGGCCTATGTGGATTTGGAGGATCTAATCCCACACCATTTAACACTCCACTGGAGTTTGAAGAAATCCAGATATATGATGAAGCCAAAAAAGCACTTGAAAGTATTAAAGACGAAAAAATAACTCTTTTCATCACTCATGCACCGCCATATGGTACTAAAACAGACCTATTGCCTTCAGGGGAACATGTTGGTAGTGAAAGCATCCGTAGGATAATTGAAGAACTTCAACCCACCCTGAATATTTGTGGCCACATACACGAAGCCCGAGGCACTGATAAAATAGGTGAAACCATAATAATAAATCCTGGAGAACTTTCAGATGGTTATGCTTGTTTAATTACAATTTCTGATTCTAAAGATAAAGAAGAAATCGAAGCAGGAATTATAAAACTTTAACCAGGAATTTTGGCTTGTGTTATTTTGAGGATAAAAAAATCACCACAGAAAATGTTTTAAATGATAGTGACAAATAATATCTTGATTTTTGTGTTTTTAGATTCCCCCTTATTTGAGGTGAGATAATTATGATCATGGTTGAAGGAGAAGTAAGTGGTAAAAAATACAGGGAACCATTTTCGAAGGGAGTATTAGCAAGATCTTTAACCCGTGCGGAAATGGATCCCAATAAGGCCTACACCTTCTCTTCACAGATCGAAGCCCAACTCAAAAAAGAGGGTGTTACCCTTATTAAACTGGATGATTTAATAACAATTGTCCGCCAAAGGCTTAAAGAAGAAGACAGTGAAATAGCAACTCAATATGGCCTTTGGAAAAGGATCAGGAAATGTCAGGACCCTTTAGTGATACTGGTTGGTGGTTCGTCAGGAACCGGAACTTCTTCTATAGCATTCGAGGTAGCTCATCAACTGGGAATCCGTCATATGATCAGCACTGACATGATCCGAGAGGTTATGCGAAAAACATCATCCAAAGAACTTCTACCCACCATATACGAGTCCAGCTACACTGCCTATCGTTCACTGCGCATACCACCACCACCTGAACTGGATGAGATTCTAATCGGTTTCAGAGACCATGTGGACACTGTTAGTGTGGGTGTGGAGGCAGTAATAGAACGTTCCATCACTGAAGGTATTAGCATAGTCATTGAAGGGGTGCACATAGTTCCTGGTTTTATAAGGGAAGATCTGGTTTCCAGGGATAATGTACATATGTTCGTTTTAACATTGGAAGATGAAGATGTTCACAAAGGAAGATTTTACTCAAGATGTCGCCAACAATGGGCTAGAAGGCCACTGGAAAGGTATATGAATTATTTCGGAGCTATCAGAAAAACCCACAAATACTTCGAAAGCCAAGCTAACAAGTACCATATTCCGGTTATTGAAAATATAGATATTACAACTACCCTTGAATCCATTATTGAAGAAATAACCAAGACCTATGGAAGTGAAGACAATGTTGAAACTAAAGGTTAAAGATGTGATGAGGCGGGAGATTATAACTGTAACTCCCACTGAAGATGTTGTATTTGCCTTTGAAAAACTTATGAAACATAAAATAAGTTCACTACCAATACTGGATGGAGAAAAACTGGTAGGAATTGTCACGGCCACTGATTTAGGCCATAACCTCATACTAGACAAATACGAACTCGGAACCACAGTAGAAGAAGTGATGGTCGAACAAGTGGTGCATGTGTCACCTGAAGATGATCTAATGACTGCTGTACGTAAAATGCATAAATATGGCTCTGATGAGGGGATTATCAATCAATTAGTGGTGTTGGATAACAATAAACTAGTTGGCATTATTTCAGATGGAGATATAATCAGATCACTTGAGGTTTAAAAGAAAATGAAAAAAGATTTTTTTTTATACATCTTTTTTCAAAATTTTTATTCTTTAGGAACTACTCTGGGCTTGAATGAGTCACATAAATTGGCATACTTTTTGGGAAACTCCATACTTAATTTTTCAATGATCTCCCCTTCAATTTCCGGACTTTTTTCCACAGATACTGAGAAGGAATCTGCACTTAGCACTACCTTCAAATTCTCCTCCCCAATACTGAACTCCATGGGGATCGGTTCACCAGCATCCAGAGATTCCACAACATCCTTCATTACTACTTTACTCAGTTTGAGCAATTTTCTCCCATCTGGAGTGTAGGTTTCGTTGGGTGTTTCGATTTTTGTAATTCTAAAGGGAGCACAACCTTCAGTCCGGGCTGCTTTTCGGTTTGTCCAGAATATTGCTACCATCACCTTCCTTTCGTTGTCCATATCACTTTCAAATTCCAAAGATTTCATAAATTACCCTCCCATATTTTTTTTTTAAAAAAAAATTGATTGAAGATTTTTATTTTTTTTAGATCTTTTTAATTTCCAGACCCATATTTTTCCCTAACTGGTAACATTCATCCATCTGATCACCATCTGGCACGTAATTGACTTCATAGGTGTCCTGGACGTTGAATCCACATTTTTCCAGGGTTTCAGCCACTTTAACAGCACCTTTACCACTCCAGCCCTTAGAACCGAAAGTCATGGCTAACCGTTTTATACCAGTGCGTTGGAAGCTTAAACCTTCTAAATAGTATAAAAGATCTCCAACACTGGGGTATGGGCCGTTGAATATCGTTGGAACACCCACCAGCAAGGCTTTACTATCTAAGATGTCATTCACCATCTCACTACGTTCATCATCATGCAAGAAATACATAGCCACATCTACACCTTGGCTCATAAGCCCCTCAGCCAGAGCATGAGCCATCATACGAGTGGAATAATGCATGGTGTCATAAATAATGGTTGCTTTATCCTTACATTGGCCAGTGGCCCATTCACTGTAAGCAGTGATGATCTTCAATGGATCAGTCCAGATCTGACCATGAGAAGGTGCAATCATCTTAATTTTAGGGAGTAAACCAAGTTTTTCAACTTCTTCAAGCTTTTTAAGCACTAACATAGATGCAGGGGTTACTAGGTTAGCATAGAATTTCTGAGCANNGTTCATTAACACATNTTCCGGGATTTCATGATCATAACGTGCCTTGAAACAGAGGTGTTGGCCAAAAGCATCATTGGAAAACAGGATGCCCTCATCTGCCAGGAGGGTGAACATGCTATCTGGCCAGTGAAGCATTTTGGCATCTAAAAAGGCTAGAGTACGACCACCCACTTCTAGAGTGTCACCAGTTTTAACTGGACGGAAATCTGCATCAGCCAAAACAGGATAATGTTCTTTTAAACCATTTATCGCCACTTGACTGCAGTAGATGGGAGCATCAGGGAAGCGTTTGTGAATCTCAGAAAGAGCACCGCTATGGTCACGTTCAATATGGTTCTGGATTATGACATCAATTTTTAAATCTCTTCCCTCTTTTTGGAAAGCATCTTCAATCCTTCCCCACAATTGTCCAGAAGAACCAGGATAAGTGTTATCAATGATTGCTACTTCGTCATCCCCAAACACTAAATAAGCATTGTAAGTTGTTCCTTTAAGAGTGTAACCATGATAACTGCGAATATCCCAGTCCATCACCCCAATCCAGTACACACCTTCACCAATCTTAACTGCATCTGCCTTCATAGAATACCTCCAAGTTACTAGCATTAAAAATCTTAGTGAATATTTAATCTAGCTTTCATATATTTTTTATTGCGAACTGTTCGATAATTATGAACATTTAATTAAAATAATCTATTAATCATCTTTTTTTTAGAAAATAAAGAAAATATTGGCGAAGATTAAGTGAAAAAATTCGTTAAATAACTAAAATGAAAATCATCTCTGTTCTAGCCATATTTCTTTTGAGGAGATTAAACCTAGTTAGGATTCAATTGAGAATGTCTATGTTCATCTGGTATTAGTCCACATTCACCACTATTTTATCTTAATGAATGTGTGCGGAAAAGACGATATGGGCCAAGTATTAACCCACACTCACCACTATTTTACCCACCCCCTAATTTTTAGGACAAAATCAACAGGGTCTGATAGAGGGGTTGGTAATATATATGAAAATCACAACCTTCAAATACCATCAACACCAACAATAATTGGGCTAGACTGGAGGGTCAGGGGTCCTCTGTAAGCGCACATCCCCTATATGGCGCAGTCGAAGTTCAAGGGGCGGCAGTTTGAATGGTTACTGGCCCAGGATCTCAGCGTAGAAACCTCGTCCTGCAGGATCAGTGGTGGCCGGGTTCTGGCTGGAGGGCCAGAGTAAACTGTCTTAACCAGGGGAACGGGTCAGGTCTGGAAAGAAGCAGCTCTACCTTGGACAGCTGATGCTTGTGGAACAACGGGGCGGAGTTGGGTTTCTGGATACCCAGCAACCAGGAGACCTGTCCACCCTTGAACCCGCCCACTTTCAAATTTTTAAAATGAGTTTTCTCAAACCATAATCAGTTATTATAACTATCCAAAAAATCAGTTATTAAAACATTATAAATAATCCACGAGTTTAAATAGTAGATTAGACAATGTTTTGATTACCACTTTTTTTAAAAAAGTGATGGAAAATAAAAACACATTTGCAGGGGTGGCCCAGCCCGGTACGGCGTGGGACTGCTAATCCCATGATCCTTCGGATCTCGCGGGTTCAAATCCCGTCCCCTGCGCTTACACTAACCGTTTATTTTTGTATTTGCCCAAGAACCATCTTCACAAATTCAATAGGCATAGACGAGCTTTCAGATATCTCTTCTACAGAAAGTCCCTGTGCAGCGAACCTTCTTACCACAAATTCCAGTGGCTCAGCAACTTCAACAATATATCCATCAGGATCAAAAAAACGCATCACCCTCTGTCCCCAGGGTTGTTCACGGATTTTATGAAGGAATTTGCAATTTAAAGATTCTAACGTTCTTTCTATTTCCTCTAAATCTTCACATTCAAAGTACANTTCCATGAAATGTTTTTCAAAATCTGTCTGGATAGNTGAAGTTTCACCTAAAAGCTCCTGGTAGTGCTGGACATCATGAATAGCAAAACCAGCTTTAAATGACACATTGGCACNGTGGTCNAGTTCTACTTCCTGATTCATGATTTCTTCATAGAATTTTCTGGATTCATCAATATCTTTCACAGTAATTAAGGAAGCTACATATTTAATTTTAATAATTACCACCTTCAAATGGTTCACATATTCATTTCAATTGTTTATCAATGATCATTTTTTTCATGGCATTTCCAAGTCTGCGCATACCTTCTATGATATCTTCCTCACAGCAGTTAGAGAAATTCAACCGCATTGTATTTACTTCAGGTTTTTCAGTGTAAAAAGCATCACCAGGAACAAAAACAACCTTTTCATCCATCGCATATTCGGCTAACTCCAGTGACGACATGCCTTCAGGCAGGGTGATCCACAGAAACATCCCTCCCTCTGGTTCGGTGTGTTTAACTTGGCTGGGCAGGAACTCTGCAATAGATTCAATCATCTGGTCTCGCTGCGACTTATACAGTCTTCTTATGTTCTGGATATGCTCATCAACATTGTTATCCCTAAGGTACTGGTAGACCACCCTTTGGGTGAAATAATTTGAGTGTAGGTCTGAAGCTTGTTTAACAGTAATCAGTTTATCCATAACCTCAGAAGGTGCCACAATCCAACCCATCCTCATACCCGGGGAAACAATCTTAGAGAAAGTACCAAAAAGTATAGAATCAGGTAATAGGGATTTGATGGGAAGAATATCATCACCCATGAATCTTATATCTCCATAGGGATTGTCCTCAACGAGAATGGTGTTATGTTCTTTAAGGATCTCTGCAACTTCTTCCCGTATTTTGCGAGAATAAGTTATTCCAGTGGGGTTTTGAAAGCTGGTGACAGCGTAGAAGAGTTTAAGATCTTCAGTACTTAGTAATTTTCCTAGGATATCAGTGTCAACCCCATCCTCCTGAAGAGGCACTGAATGAAATTTAGGTTCGAACAATCCAAAGGCCTGAATTGCTGCTAGATAAGTTGGTCTTTCCATAACCACCCCATCATCCCGATCTAGGAAGACTTTCCCCACCAAGTCCAAGCACTGCTGGGATCCATTGGTTATCATGATATCATCACTATCCACATTCAAACCCTGAGCACTGTATCGTTGGGCTATGAAATCCCTTAAAGGAGCATAACCTTCAGTTGTACTGTACTGAAGAACCTGCTTGCCTTCTTCATCCAATATTTTGGAAGTGGCCTTTTTCACCTCGTGAACTGGGAATGATAAGGGGTTGGGAAGTCCACCAGCAAAGGAAATAACATCAGGATCCTCAGTGACCTTCAAGATTTCCCTGACAAATGACCTTGGTATTTGATTTATACGACGGGCAAATGGGTAATTCATAAAAACTCCTCAAATAATATGTGTATTTCAAAAAATGATCATTCTAAATTATTTTTTACTACCATAGCTCTGCACATGTTTCCATGCATCATGATATTGTTCAAACCCGTTCTTACGGGTATAAATTGATGCATCTTTTCGATTGAACACTTCACGGTCTTTGCCTACTGGACAAACTTTGATGCAGATACCACAGGGAGAATTATACTGTTTTCTAAGTTTTTTGCTACGTTTAGCACATTTAATCTTGTTTATGGGTGGTGGAGTGCTGTTTTCAGGTGGATACTTTGATTCTATGGCTTTCACAGGACATTGAACTGCGCAAGAAAGGCAACGAGTACATAAGTCTTCACCAGGAATAGGGTCGCCTTTGGTTTTGGCAGTGGTAAATATGGATGTAAAACGCACCCTTGGCCCAAATTCAGGGGTTAGAAGAACATTGTTTAATCCAAAAGATCCTAAACCAGCCAGAAACGCGGCATGCTTATGGGAGAAAAACGCTAAAGGCCTTTTAATAAGCACGTCAATATCTCCGTAACCATCCCTCGGCAGATGAATTGAAGGATAACCTTTCCGGGTCAGATAATTAGCTATTTCATAGGCTTTTTCATCCAAAAGATTATTCACTGTTTGGTAAAGTTCATGATAATATATTGATGGTGCTGTTTCAACTATGGGGAGCGGCACTGGCAGTCCAATCACTATAACTGTCTGAACTTCAGGATAGATAGATTGGGGCCAGAATTCCCTGGGTATCCAACAGGAAAAATGTTGTGGTAACCCATTGGGGGGTTGTTCCCACCTTTCTTTAGGTGCAAAACCAACCATTGGTAATCCTAGCTTGTCACATTCATTCTTAATTTTTTCCTTAAGACTGGAGGCAGTTTCAGATTTCATAATATTTTTTTTAAAAAAACATTTCCCTAAATGTACTGCTATTTTATTATTTTATTGAATATATTGGGGGTAGGATGCATAAGATTATGGGGGTTATATTGTATTCTAGGATAGTATCCTGATTTCTGTATATCCTTTTAACCATTTGAGTACTTCGAACCAAACTACACTGAGAGTGCCAGCTGCGATGCACAGTATGATATCACCAAGACCCAATGGGTAGAATCTGAAAAGTTGTTGTAATGGGGGAAAATAGATCACCAGTCCCAAAAACACCAGTGCACCACTTAAAACCCACCAAAGTGCCTTATTAGGGGTTTTCATTGTCTGGAATATGGTGTTAGACCAAGAACGATTGGTTAAAATTAAGGATAAGTTGGCAATGATCAGGGTGGTGAAGCTAACAGTCCGGGCCAGATCATCTCCCCTACTCATGGTAATGATATAAACTGCTAAAACTATGAAAAAAACAATTATTCCCTGTAAAATGCCCATTCCAATAGTTCCTTTGTTAAATAATGCTTCATCTGGATTCCGGGGAGGTCGCATCATAACATTTTTCTCGGCAGGTTCAGCTTCAAACACCACAGTACAAGAGGGGTCGATGATAAGTTCCATGAACACAATTTGCACTGGGAAAAGAACCAATGGCCATTGGAATAACACTGGGAAAAAAGACATTCCTATAATGGGAACATGCACTGCAAAGATATAGGCACTGGCCTTTTTCAGGTTATCATATATTCGTCGACCCATCTTCACTGCAGATACTATAGATGAAAAATCATCCTCCAACAAAACCAGTGATGATGATTCCCTGGCAACATCAGTTCCCCTACCACCCATACTTATACCGATCTGGGCGGACTTGAGGGCTGGTGCATCGTTTACTCCATCCCCAGTCATGGAAACAACTTCCCCGTTAGATTTGAGAGCCTCAACCAAACGCAACTTCATCTCTGGAACCATCCGAGCAAAGATGTTAACATCCCTAACCCTTTCTTGAAGGGTCAAATCATCCAATTCTTCCAATTCAGAGCCAGTGATAACTTTTTCTGGTTCTTTGAGCCCTATCTTCCGTGCTATATTTTTGGCTGTGCCTGGGTAATCTCCAGTTATCATCACCACCCTGATCCCTGCCTGGTAACATTCCTCAACTGCTTGTGGAACTTCTCCACGAACAGGATCCTCAAATCCAACCAGTCCCATAAACTTAAAATTAAAGTCATGTTGTTTACCTGGAAGATCTGCTTTTTTAAAGTAAGCTCTGGCCACACCAATAATTCTTAAACCTTCGCTGGCCATTAAAGAAATATTATGGTCTAAATGGTTTAGTTCATCATGATTCATATGACAAAGATCTGCAACAGCCTCAGGCGCACCTTTTGCAGCTATTATATAGTGTTCATCCTTTGTAGATTGCCAGACATGGGACATGGCCAACAGTTCCTGAGAAAGAGGGTATTCATGTACCAACTGCCAGTCTTCATGCAAATGTTCTGTTTTTTTAAGGGTTTTATTTCCTAATTCTTTAAGAGATTTCTCCATAGGATCAAAAGGATCTCTTTGACTGGCCAGAATACCAAATTCAATGAGTTCGTGGAATTTTTCAGGCAAATCATCGTTTTTATCAGGATTTATATCAAAAAAATCATTCCCACTCATTATCATGGGCACTGACATTTTGTTAAGGGTTAAAGTGCCAGTTTTATCTACACAAAGCACAGTGGTTGATCCTAAGGCTTGTATGGCATGGGAACGTCTGGTTAGAATGTTTTTCTGAGATAGTCTCCAAGCCCCCAATGCCAGGAAGATGGTTAACACCACTGGAAACTCTTCCGGGAGGATGGCCATAGCCAGGGTTATACCTGCCAGAAAACCATTTATCCAGTCCATACGGGTAATTCCGTAGATGACAACTACCGCAGCACACAACACAACACCTACCAGTGCAAAATCTCGCACCAAGGTTCGAATTTCTTTCTGTAATGATGTGTCTTCTGTTTCCAGAGTTTGGAGGCGTTTTCCGATACGACCCATCTCAGTGTTAAGGCCAGTGTAGACCACTTGAGCCACACCGTGTCCCTGTACCACCAGTGTTCCAGAGTATACAGAGGGCAGACCATCACCACCAGGGGGATGCATATCCATAACCCCTCCACATTGTACTTTTCGCACAGGAACTGACTCTCCGGTTAGTAGGGATTCATTGAGGAGGAGGTTACTGCAAGACAGGATGATTGCGTCTGCTGGAACTCGGTCACCTTCCTTGAGCATGATCACATCATCAGTAACCACTTCTCTACCTGCAATACGCATCTGTTTCCCGTCACGTATGACCCGAGCCCGAGGACTGGATAAGTCTCGCAGAGCTTCCAAAGTGTTTTCTGTTTTTCGTTCCTGGTAGAAAGTGATACCCATAATAACAAAAACAAAACCCAGAAGCATGAGTGCTTCTTGAAGATCTCCTAAAAACAAGTAAATAGTGCCACAAGCTATTAAAAGGAGGAACATGGGTTCGCGAATTACTTCTAGGACAATGGTAAAAAATGATCTCTTATCAGCTGAGGGAAGTTCATTGTATCCTTCTTTTTTAATTTTTAATGAAACTTCTTCCTGGGAAAGTCCCTGGGCGATTTCCAGATCAAACTCATCTGCCAAAATACATTACCTCCTACAATGTGAAAATTATTCAGCGTCACGTTTATTTACATATAAAGAGGAGTACATATATCTTTTTCCATTAAAAAAAGTGTTAGGATGTCCTAATTAACTAAATAGAATGTTAGGATCATCTAATTTTTTTGGGTTGGCTTGTATTGAATACCAAAAAATAGGGTAAGAATTAGTTATGTTTATTGTTGTTGGGTGGTAGAAGTTTTAAGTAGTCCTATAAATCCAGAGATTCCAGTCTGTCCATAGCTTTTTCTAAATCTTGGTATGATGCAGCATAAGAAATCCTGAAATGTCTGTCCCCATACTTACCAAAGGAATTTCCAGGAACCAGCACAACATCTTTTTTAAGGGCTTCTAGAACCAGTTTTTCCGGATTTTCAATGGATGGGAAGACATAGAATGCTCCCTGTGGCTGGTTGCACTTTATTCCCATGTCACGAAGTCTTTCTAATACCAGATTTCTTCTTCTTTCAAATTCACCAACCATCTTAAAAACTTCATCCTGAGGACCTTCAAGGGCTGCCAATGCGGCTTTCTGGGAGAGGGATGTGGCACAAGTAACAGTGTACTGATGTACTTTTAAGATTTCTTCAGTTAATTCAGGAGGTGCAGCCAGATATCCGATACGGAAGCCAGTCATGGCATAAGTCTTGGAGAATCCATTAATGGTGATTACGTTATCTGAGTAACGAGCTGGACTGTAATGCTTCTTTCCATAGATGATTTTTTCATATATCTCATCGGAGATAAGAATAAGATTATGGTCATCAGCAATATCAGCCAAACCCTTAACATCATCCTTTTTTAGGACACCACCAGTAGGGTTGCCTGGTGAATTCATTATAATGGCTTTTGTATAGGGAGTTATCAGTTCAAGCACGTCTTCTGGCATCATCCGGAAATCGTTCTCATCTTGAAGATGGACTGGGACTGATTTTCCTCCAGATATTTTCACACAAGCATCATAAGCTACAAAGCCAGGATCAGGGATGATTACTTCATCTTTTTCCTCTATCAGTGCATTGGTACTGGAATATAATGCTCCACTGGCACCAGTAGTAACAATTATTGATTCCGGAGAGGTTTCGATGCGGTTTTCATTTTCTAATTTATGGGATATGGCTTCACGTAGTTCAATTATCCCCATGTTTCCAGTGTAATGGGTGAAACCTTCATCAAGTGCTTCTTTAACTGCTTCCCTGATATGGAGTGGGGTGTTAAAGTCCGGTTCCCCTAGTGCCAGGTTTATTGAGTTTTCTCCCACCATATCAAACATTTTTCGTATTCCGGATAGATCAATGGAATCTACTCGTTTAGCTGGCTTCATAAAACATCACTTTTTATTTTAATATGGTTTATCTACGGTATTTTAAATTGAATATTTTGTTTAAAAAATATGAATAATTATATTAGTAGATTTATTTAATTAGTTAATTAATAAATAAGTAATTACTTAATTTAATGTAATCACATTTCAATTGGTGGAGAATATTTTGTTAATCCGGCAAATAAAGGGTCGAAAGGATTTGTTTCTTGCTTTAGGTTTGTATTTATTATTTGCGTTGATCTTGTTTTCAAATTACAAGTACATCATCAACTCGGATGGTATTTCTTATATTAGTATTGCCCGGAATTATATTAATGGTCATTTATTTTATGCTATTAATGGTTATTGGAGTCCTTTATATTCATGGCTTTTAATTCCTTTCATATCTTTTTTACCTGGAAATTTAGGGAATATATTTGCCACAAAGGTTTTTGCTATTATCATAGGCCTATTTACACTGGTGGCAATTTATTTGATTATTGATAAACTAAATTTCAATAATTTTTTAAAATCTATTTTTTTATTGACAATAATCCCATACATGATTCTTTTCACTTTTAACTTCATTACACCCGATTTATTGGTGGTTTGTATATTATTACTTTATTTGAACTTTTTAATGGATGAAAAATATCGGCAAAATAAACATATGGGATTTTTTATAGGATTTTTAGCTTCCATTGCTTTTCTAGCAAAAAGTTATTGTTTTTTCTTTTTATTAATCCATTTCTTTTTATCAAACCTTTTTTACATCAAAAAATATTCCCAAGATAGATCTGTCATTAAAAAGAATTTATTCTTGGGATTGTCAGTTTTTTTAGTTATTAGCAGTGTTTGGGTGGGAATTATAAGTGAAAAATATGATGTAATCACCATCAGCACATCCGGATCCTATAATTATGCATTAGTTGGACCTGAATCCAATTCCAATCATCATGTAATGTTTTATCAAGGATTAATTGCACCACCTAATGAATTTGCGGTAAGTTCATGGGAGGATCCTAGTTATTTTCAAATAAAAAAATGGAGTCCACTAGACTCAACACAAAATTTTATCCATCAAATCAGGATAATTTTTAACAATATTCATGATATAATTTTGTTTTCGCTTCTTCTATTGTTTATTCCAATATTGGCTGTTTTTTTGGCATTATTTATATTATTTAAATCAGATGATAAATCAATTAAACACAATATAATCTTTATTTTAGGAACTATGGTTCTATATACTGGGGGATATATTTTAATATTAGTAGAAGATAGATATTTATGGTTTGTTTTAATTTTGTCTTTCATATTAGGTTTTTATTCATTAAACTTACTGCATCTTAAAAAATATATTTCAACTAATTTCTTTAGAATAGCAGCGATTTTAATTATGGTGTCAACCACTTTTTTCCCAATATATTATCTTAACGGTGATTTTGGTGTGTATAAAAATTTTTATGATATTAGTTCAGATTTGAAATCTCATGGGATTAAGGGTAATTTAGCTTCAAATGACCAGTGGGAAACTATGGATTACTATAGTTATTACTTGGATAGTAAATACTTATGGTGTTACTAAAAACATGTCAGATGCTGAATTAAAAGAGAATTTAATCTCCAGTAAAATTGATTACTATTTTATTTGGGGAGATTCATCTTTCAATGATTTTTTAGGTGAAATTGTTTACCAAAATAGAGATTTTAGAGTTGTAAGGGTGAGTAAAAATTAATTTCATGTTTGATTAGTTGCAAGCACCACACTCATAACACCCAAAAGTTTCACACCATGGTGTTAAATCACCTTTTAATGCTTTTTTGTATTCATTTTTTAAAAATTCATCTTTTACCCCAACATCTATATCCTTCCAAGGGAGTTGACTTTTTAACTTCCAGTGGATATTTATTTTTTTCCATTCTCCAATGGGAACTTTCTCATTGGAAGTTTTTTCAATGATACTATCTAAATTGGAATTTCCCATTGATAATACGTATTGGATCAATGATTTGTTGGGGTTTTCCACCTTTAAGTGTCGGTTTTTCAAGTTTTTTTTAAGATATTTTGTTTTCACCTTCACATCTTCAAGGTCAAATTCAGCCCATTGAAAGGGAGTATGAGGTTTTGGTATGAATGGGTTAACACTTATCCTGAGTGAATCCTTGTGGGGTGCCATACTTTGAAGATCCTTTATCAGATTTACCATATCTTCCAGATCATCGTGTGTTTCCGTGGGCAGTCCTACCAGGAAATACAGTTTAACATTGAGGTTCATTTTAAATGCAGTTTCCATTTTAGTCACGATGTCATTATCATCGATTGGTTTGTTGACCACTTTTCGCAGTTTCCAAGTGGATTCTGGGGCGATGGTAATTGTCCTAAGACCACTTTCTTTCAGACTTTCCAAAAGGTTCTTGGAAATTGATTCAATACGCAGGGAAGGGGTGGTAACTTGGAAATCATTCTCCAGAAGTTCATGACATAATTCTTCCATATGGGAGTGATCAGACACAGCTGCACCTATAAGGGCGATTTTATTCAGACCAGTTAATTCTCTCCCAACTTCTGCAGTCTTAATTAGAGTTTTAATATCAACTTCCCTACGTGGGCGATAAAGACAGCCAGCCATGCAGAAACGGCATCCCCTGGCACATCCTCTTGAAACTTCCAGAAGAAAAGACCTTCCAAAGGCAGGAATCAGTTCTCGGCGATCAGTTTCCGGGAAAACTTGCCGAACTGGCCTCCAAGCATCATCCATATCTTCTACTTTAACCAGCCTAATTTTTTCTTGCATTTTATCTGGAGTAAAAACACCGTCCAAACCGATAAAAGCTTCTATTTCCTGGCGGGGATTATCCACTTGGCGTAATACATTAAGAAAGTCAGGTAGAATTGCTTCAGCTTCTCCAACAATAAATAAGTCAATAAAAGAAGTCATAGGCATGGGATTAGAACTTGCACAGGGACCACCAGCTATTATCAGAGGATCATCAGGGGTTCGATCTTCTTTTCTCACATTTAAACCACCCTTACGGAGCATTTCCAGAACATGAGGATAATCTTGCTCATACTGGAGTGAAAAGCCCACCACATCAAAATCTTTAAGATGAGAAATTGTTTCTAAACTCTTTCCAAAGGGATAAACAACCCTCTCACAGTAAACATCCTCATGATGGTTTAAAAAATCGTAAATAATGTGAAAACCTAATGATGACATGGCGCTTCGGTAAAAATTAGGATAACATGAAGCAAAACGCACATCCACTTTAAGGGGATCTTTAACCATGACATTGTGTTCTAGGAACATAATCTTATTATCTCTCGCACCAATATAATCAAGATACCTATAACATTTAATTAACCCACACAAACAACGTATATCTAATCAGCAAACCAGTAAGAATAATGCTTATTGTCATCAAATAATTTTCTAAGGGAAAAGAATATGTCTACCAAAAAATATGGCAAAGTGGCAGTGGGAGGGACTTTTGACAAGTTCCATGAGGGGCACCGTTTATTAATAGAAAAAGCATTCCAAATAGGGGAAAATGTATTAATAGGAGTGACTTCCGATGAATTTGGTGGATTGAAAGGTGAAATTGAGCCATGTGACGTGCGGATGTCCAATTTAAATTTACTCCTAAAAGATAGATCAAACTACTACTTGGCCCGTTTGGAGGAACACTACGGCCCAACAGTGGATGACCCAACTATAGATGCCATTGTGGTGAGCCCGGAAACAGAACCCACAGCCCAGAAAATTAATCAAATACGTCAAAAAAAGGGAATGAATTCTCTTGAGATTATAACAATAGGCATGGTCCTAGCCCAGGATGGTAAACCCATATCCTCCTCTAGAATACGCCGAGGAGAAATAGACTCCAATGGAAAAATCATCAAAGAACCAAAAAAGTAATAATAACTTTTTTAATCAACATGAGGATTTTCTATGAAAGTTGTTGTTGGATCCAAAAACCCAGTGAAAATGAAGGCAACTGGAAACGTGTTAAAACAAATATACTCTGAAGTAGAAGTCCAGGCAAAAAATGCTGACTCAGAAGTTCCGAATCAGCCAATAGGTCTGGAAACAACAATTAATGGCGCCATCAACCGGGCTAAAAATGTATACACTCAAGAATTCGATCTTTCAGTGGGCATTGAGTCTGGTTTACTGGAAACACCCCACAGCATAACAGGATACCTAGACCTACAATGGTGTGCCATCTATGATGGTGATAAAACCACCCTGGGTGTCAGTGCCGGGTTTGAATACCCGCCCTTGGTGATAAAAAACGTCATGAAGGGTATGGAAGTGGGTGACGTTATGGATCGGGTAACTGGAATTGACCGGTTGGGGGAAAAGAAGGGAGCAGTGAGTCATCTTAGCAAAGGATTGCTAGATCGGACAAGTAACACCGAACAATGTGTTTTAATGGCCATGATACCACGAATGAATCAAAAATTATATTTTAAAAAATGATTTAACAAAATTAACAACACAATGATATAAATGATCACAGTGTAGTAATAATAGCATATCTTTAATGGAGACTTTTTCATGATCAAATTGGAAAATAAGCACATTCCATGGGTTTTTCTAATCATTTTACTTTTAATTGTGGGTTTGGTTACTTACTGGCGGATCATCATGCACCTGTACTTGTGGCCTCCATATGATACCTATGATTTACTTGCCAATGCCGCATTATTTGCAGGTAAGGGAATAGGATATTCAGATCTATTAAGACCCCCTTTACTTCCCTTTTTAACTTCCATATATTTTATGTTCAATGGGCTGAGTATTGCGCCCATCTTGATTGTTGACGGATTGTTATGCATATTTGGTTATGTAGGATTTTATTTATTTTTAAAAGAACGTTTTTCACCTTCAATTAGTTTTATAGGCAGTCTTTTATATGTAACATCTCCTCTTATCCTGATATACGCCGGTGCTGGTTATAATGATATTCCTAGCGTATCTCTTGGAATATGGGCTCTATATTTAACCTATTTGGGTGTTCAAAAGAATCCAAAATTCTTTTACTTGACATTTCCCATGGCTATGCTGGCTTTTTTAACCAAATACAATATGGCATTGCTAATATTTCCAATGTTATTTTTTATCTTGATCAGTTGGAAGGAGATCAAACAACCAAAAAATTTGGTGGGGGGTATTATTTTAGGATGTTTTGTCTTATTTCCAGTATTGATTTTTTTCAACATGAAATTAGGCAATCCCCTCTATCCTTTCATGAGCTTTTTCGGAACATCAGGCGGATCAAGCGCTTCATCACTCCATTTTGCTTATAATCCTGATTTATTATATTATCTTAAGCACATTCCCGTATACTTGGGGGCTACTGCTTTATTAATCGTGTTTTCTACTTTATTTGCTTTACTAGTTTACATTTACAAAAAAATGGACAAAATTAGGCATTTTAAATGGGAACAAATTAAAAAAGATGGATGTAAAACTAACTTGATATTGATTTTAGCATTGTTTATCATTTTTACATGCACTTTTGGAAAGCTACATTATCTTTGGAGTGAAATTATCCTTCTTGCTATTTTGTATCTAATTAATAATGTTTCTTCTAAATTAGGATGGGATTGGAAGATGGATATACTCTTTCTGTCTTGGTTTGCAACATTTTTAATATTTCACAGTGTCTACGTGACCAAGGATCACAGGTACTTCATTTTCATGATTGCACCAGCCACTTATTTCCTGGTTCGTGGATTTAAATTTACAGTTGAGATGTTACGATTCCATTACAAAAATCAAAATCTGACATTACACGCTTTTTCATCAATTTTAATAGTTTTGATGATTGTTTTTACATTTGCTCAATTCGATTCTATTGAAAAGGCAAACATGGGTAACAAAGTATTTAATGAAGATGCACGCGATGCATCTAACTGGTTAAAGAATTATGACCCCGATTATAAATCTAAATTGATTTATGCTGATTTTTGGGCAATGTTCATATGGCACTTGCAGATGAATATAGGGGCAATGCCATCATTCCGAGGTAATCAGACGATATTTTTAGGCGCAAAATATGACAATTTCACAGAAGAGGATAAAAAAGCATATGATAGGGAATTAAATAGAACAAATCCTGATTATTATTTCTTCACATGGGGGGAAATTAATTTCACTAATTATAAAGCCATAAAGAAATTTGGAGATATAACTATTTATAAACGTGTTTGATAAGTATTATAAATGATTTTTTTTTAAATGGTGATAATATCAAAATTGGAGTAATAACCTCTGCATATCCTGATTACGAGGACGATCCTCATGGAATATTCGTTCACAGGTTAATGAGAGAAATTGTCAAAACAGGACACCAAGTTTATGTCCTAGCGCCATACACCGGTGGAAAAACAGAGTACATCCTTCAGGGTGTTCATGTTGAAAAGTTTCACTACTTTTATCCCAAAAGATTTGAAAAACTCGCAGGAAGGGCAGGAATGATTGATAATGTAAATGAGGGATTCTTGGTGAAACTGCAAGTTTTAACATTCCTATTTTTCAACGTGATTTTTTCGCTCAGAAAACTTAAAAGTATGGATATTGTACATGTGCAATGGCCGATACCTAATGGTCTTGGTGGGATTTTCTTGAAAAAGATTTACAGGATCCCTTACATTAATACAATTCATGGTGAGGAAGTTCATCTTTCTAAACGGTTCCATCTGCTCTTTGCCCTCCGTTGGTTGGTGAATAATTCCTCAAAAACCATAACCAACAGCACTGCCACCAGGAAATTCTGCCTGAAAGCGGGTCTGGATGGGGATAAAATTGATGTTATACCTTTTGGAGTGGACACTAACTTTTTCCGACCCTTGGAAGTAAACAAGGATGAGAATATTTTTCAAATATTATCAGTGGGTTATTTGATAGAAAGAAAGGGATTTGAATATCTTATTAGGGCAATGCCACATGTTTTAGAGGAACATGCAAATGCCCGGTTGAAAATAGTTGGGTCCGGGCCAATGGAATCTGAATTAAAGGAACTTATCTATGAACTGGAACTGGGGGATGAAGTGGAAATTGTGAAGAATGTTTCTGATGATGAATTATTGATTGCTTACAATTCTAGTGATCTATTTGTGTTGCCTTCAATTGTGGATTCACAGGGGAACACTGAAGGATTGGGTGTTGTTTTACTGGAAGCTATGGCTTGTAGATTGCCGGTGATTGGTTCTGATGTTGGTGGTATCCCAGACATAATTCAGGATGGGAATACAGGAATACTTGTACCTGAAAAGGATATTGATGAACTATTTAGATCAATAACCTATTCAATTAAAAATGAAAATTTTTTAAATGAAATTGCGATGAGAGGATATAATAATGTCAAAATAAAATTTTGTTGGGAAACCATTGCTGAGAGTTATATTAATCATTTAAAGGATATTCAATGAAAACATACTAAATCAGGGATATAAATGGGGCATTACAAATTTTTTAATCAGAATGAATTCAGTGTTCATCAGAAAATTATTAAATCGGTGGGCAAGCATAAAAAAGTTCTAGATGTTGGTTGTTCAGTTGGAACTATATCAGAAAGCATGAAAAGAAATAAATGCCTAGTCACGGGAATAGAAATGGATGAAAAGTCTGCTGAAAAAGCAAAATCACATTGTGCAGATGTTTATGTTGGTGATGTTGAGTCAATAGAACTTAACGATAATTATAATAATTATTTTGATTTTTTAATTTTTGCTGATGTTTTGGAACATTTGAGGGATCCTGAAAAAGTTTTAAGACGATTTAAGAAATATCTTAAAGATGATGGTTATATTATCATATCATTACCTAATGTTGCTAATTGGAGAATGAGAATACATTTGCTAATGGGAAATTTTGAATATAATGACTATGGATTATTAGATAAAGGACATTTAAGATTTTTTAATTTTAAAAATGCGATAAATTTAATTCAGGATGCGGGATTTGAAATAGTTCATTTTGACTTGACTGTAGGAGATTTAGATAAGTTTGCCAGTTTTTTCTATCGAGTTGGTAAAATGTGGCCCAATCTTTTTGCATTTCAGTTTTTGATTACAGCTAAAAAAAAGCAATAATTATGGAGTTAATAATGAAAAAAATATTATATTTGATGCATTGGAGTGGAATTGGAATAAACAAAGACCTCAATTCATTGCAGAAGGTTTAAATGACTATTTTGATATTAAAGTTATTTATATGGCAAGTAAACAATTTTTATTTAAAAATGTTAGTATATCAATACCTAATGGAAATAAAATAGGTATTTCTCCAGTATTTAGGTTGCCATTTTACGAAAATAAATGGATTTATCATTTAAACAAATTTTACTAGAAAATGTATATCAAATATATTATAGAGATTTTCTATTTACTTCTTTTTGTTGATTGGGTTTGAAGTGTTTTGTTGTGTTTTATTCTTTTTAGCTATGATTTTTTGTTTTTTCCTTTTTTTTACCTCTATTTTCTAGGTTTTTTGGGGAAGCGTTCGCTAGGTGGTGTTTTTTATTTTAAGAGTTCTTAGTTGGAGTAGGTTGTATGAGAAGCAGGTGAATATGTTTTTGGTGTGGTTTCGAATGGTGTTGGTTAGGAGTGTGTGGGCTGGAGTGGAATATTTTTTTGATTACGGCGTAAGGACGTTCTCCGGGTGCTCTTTTACGTGTTGTTCTTTTGTTTCGCATTTTATCTCTTATTGGAGGGGGTGACCTCTTGTGGCGCGGTTCATAGTGGCGTTGTATCCTTTGCAAGATGCTCCGAAGTATCCGCGATCTCGATAGACGACCTCTCCCTGTTGGGAGAGGTCTATTTGACTATCATGAACTGATGCTGAAGTGGTTTCGAGTTCTCTTATTAAACCATGAATGATGTCAGATTTGGTGTGTAATTTGTAGCCAAAATGTGATTTTCCACCTTTTTTTGGTCCAGGTTCCGTCTTTGTTGCGACGGGTTTTAGCACTTGGCCCCCGTGGTTTGTCTGCTTTTTCATGACCAGGATCGGCCGTTATGAATGTTGCATCTTGAATCACGCCTTCGTTTACTTTGAAACCTTTAATGTCCATTTGTTTTTGCAATTCTCCCCATATTTCTTTATTTTTCCCTGTTTGAGTTAGGCGTTCTCTGAAAGCCCAGACCGTTGCACGGTCTGGTATGATTTCTGGGAAGTTCGGAAACTTTCTGAAAGATATACGGTCTGTTGCTTGTGTTTCTAGTTCTGGATCCGATAATCCATACCAAGATTGCAAAACCAACATCTTAATCATGACAACTTCATCATTATTAGGCCTACCACCACGTTCAGTTCGATTATCATACATTTCCCTGATGATCGGTCGAAAAACCTCCCAATCAATAAGAGGTTCAACTTCTGCAAGTTTATCACCCAACTGTTTAACCCTTTCATATTCTTTGTTCATCAGATAATCATCAAACGACTTCATAATACTCCTATAAATTTAATAAGATACAAATTTATCGTAATCATGATATTAGCACACCAAACAGAGAATAACATAAACCATCAAATAAAACCAAAAAAATCAAAAAGGTTTATAGAAATTCTCTATAAAATGTACAAATAGTTAAAAACTAATGATGAGAGAATAGTTAAATACTAAACTAAAATTGAGTTTTTTCTTTACTTGCTATTTAAATTAAGAATACCCCAAATTAAAGACAATTCATCCGTAGTAAAAACTTTAAATGCTATTACTAAAATTAAATAAAAAATTGAATTTATTAGAATAAAAATCAATAAATCTATTATATTTATAGGTTTCCAGATTTGATAGATTATAATCATTGGAATAGATGCTAAAAAAACTTTAATAAAATTATAATAATTTAGATCCAATTTAATGTATTTGAATGAAAAATGAGTTATAACAATTAAAGGGATAGTATAAGCTATTAACGTGGCCAAAGCCGCACCCACTACTCCATAAATTGGTATAAGAACTAAGTTGAGTATGATGTTCAGTGAACTTGCAACAACCCAGGTTATACCAATAATTTTTGTTTCGGTTTTTAATATTATAATATTTACAATTATATTAGTTAATCCCAATAATAAAAAGCCTGTAGCAACAATTGGAGTTATCATGTAACTGTTCATTGCTATTTCTGTTGTTGATAGAATTGTTAGCAGAGGTTTTGACAAAACTGCCAAACCAATTGTTGCAGGAATTGCAACAACCAAGTAATATTTTATCGAATATTGAAGCAGATCTTTTACTTCATTTTCTTTTTTTTCGTTATAGCTCTTTGATAGGGAAGCAGTTAAAATAGAAGTTATAGGAGACGCAAACATTGCAATAATAGCTCCTAAAGTATAACCAGGAGAGTAGTAACCAACAAATGCAACACCGAGTAATATTCCTATCAGATATCGATCACTTGAATCAACAACCCAATAAGATAAAGAACCTGGAATAGTTGGTATACTCAAATGTAAGTATTTTTTTAACTCCTGAAAATGAGGGCAGATGAATCCTAATTCTATATAAATAATTGAAAAACAAGTAAAGAAAAACAAGATTTCATTACATAAAAAACCGATCGCTGCACCTATAACTCCTTTACCAAAGAAAATAAAACCTGAAATTAATAAAATTTGTGTAAATGTTTTAAAACAGAGTAAAAAGGAATATCGTTTAATTTGTTGCGATGTAATAAAGAAGTATTGAAAAAGTATATTTAATGACGAAAAAATCAATATTAAGGCCAGTATCTTAACAATTAATGTATTATTGGCGAAGATTATTTGAGATATTTGTTTCGAAAAAATAAACAAGATCAATGAAACTAATAAGCTATTTAAGAAGATAAAAAAAGCAATTGAATAAAAACCTTCTTGCATCCTTTTTTTATCATGTTCTCCTGATAAAAATCGTACCATGGAATAAGAAGGTAAACCCATCACAATAAATATGGGTATTAAACCAATCGTTACATTCATTTGAACCCACAAACCATAGTCTGCTAATGGTAAATTTCGGGTCAAAATTGGTAAAAGGATAATTCCACTAAATCCTATAATTATATTTGCCAAAAAAACCAAAATACTTTGCTGGGCAAAAACTTTATATTTCATATCTAATTTCCTTTTTCAAGAAGCAGGTTCACTTGGTCTACACCCTTAGTGTTGTCACAAAAATCAATTACTTCATTTTTATTCACAATTTTTAAAGATTTGGTTTTTTCATCCAACAACTGTAAATTAAAACCATAACCTTGCAATTTATTTAATAATTCTAGAGGATCCGTGTGCGTATTCCTCAAACCTTTAGGCCAAAATTCCATCAAAATCTTTATATTCTTATTTAATAATAAATTGTGGGCTCCTTCAACGATAAGACCTTCAGCACCTTGAGTATCAATTTTAATAAGAAAATCCTCCTCGATGATTTCTTCTAAATTATTAAAAAATGAATCTAATCTAATTGTTTCGACTTCTGTAGATTCAGTTTTATCAATCACATTATTTTTTGCCAGTGAATGATTACCTAAATTTGTTCCGTCAATAAAAATTTTAATTTTCCCATTTCTATTAGAGATTGCTTTTTGGAAAGCTTTAACATTATTAATGTTGTTGATTTTAATATTCTTGGTTAACAATTTGTAATTTGCTTTTACTGGTTCAAAAGAATATATTTGACCGTCTTTTATTTTACTAGCTGCTATTAAGGTATAGTAACCTATATTAGCCCCAATATCAATGAAAATAGTGTTTGATTGTAGTAGATTTTTAAACGTTTCAGTTTCATATTCTTCATAAATACCCGATTTAAGCAAAGGATAAGCTATTCCTATGTCATTACTATTTACGTACATCTTTTTGTTCATAACTTTTATCAATACTAACTCATTGGGATTTGTTATATAGTAACAAATATCACGTATTGTAATCAACACAGGTATTTTTTCCAAAAATCTTGAGGAAAACCTTGAAACTTTACATAATGCAAGAAAAACCATTTTTTTCATAAAAATACTCCAACGTATCTAGTTTAGTATTTGATAAATATACAATTTTTGGCTTTGTAGAAACCCTTTTTTTAGTTGATTTGTGTTGATCTGTAGATGTTGTATATTGTGTTTTTGAGTTTGGTTTCTTTGTTTGATAGTTGTGTGCTTCTACTATAGTTTGTACCGTTAAATTT